>Ga0222714_10000011_pt1 | contig 269856 bp, 235 predicted proteins | sample C33_3DmetaG_FD_165048 | JGI IMG/M metagenome (GOLD analysis project Ga0222714, IMG submission 165048) | Estuarine water microbial communities from San Francisco Bay, California, United States - C33_3D | ecosystem: Environmental > Aquatic > Marine > Unclassified | place: USA: California... | reverse complement strand
GTTTTTCTATTTTATTCCATATCACTTTATTTTTAAGGGTTTATCTAGTTTTTCTACCATAGATTAAACCATTATAATTTACGTTATGTAAAATAAGGTTTTAAAGTTGCCATCTCCATTTTTTTTATAATTTTACTTTGTATTAAATCCTACTCTATGAAAGCTTTAAAAATAACTCTAGTCATTCTACTAACTATTGTTGTAGTTGCGGCACTCTATTTTGTTTACGGTTTGTATATTAATCCTAAAAGTCCACAAGGATCAGCTGAATTTAAAAATGAAAATACGGAGATTTCTATTCGATATTACCGTCCTTATAAAAAAGAACGGTTAATTTTTGGTGACGCTGCTGATGGTGCTCTTGTTCCCTATGGTCAGTATTGGCGTTTAGGCGCAAATCTAACAACGAAAATAACTACAAATCGAGATTTGAATTTCGCTGGTCGGATGCTGCCTGCGGGTTCCTATGGACTCTATACCTATCCTTACGAAAACAATTGGGTGATTTTTGTACATACAAAAACGGGGGGATTTAGTTTTTCAGAACCTGATCCTAGTGGAATTGTGATGAAAATCAATCTTCCTACCCAAACCCTTGATGACGTTGTAGAACAGCTAACCCTTGATTTTATTGGATCAAATCTCAGAATTCAGTGGGACACAACCAAGGTAGTCCTCCCTATAGAATAATGCGGATTTTCTTTAAACAGTTCGTTACTCTCATTAAAGTCGCTTTAGCCCTCTTGTTCCTAGGGGGTCTTAGTTACTACATTATTGATAAAATTCAAGAGAAAAACAATTTGATGGATATAGAGGAATACAGTCCTAAATCCACATTAGTCAATAAAGAAACCCCTGTATTTCGATCAAAATACCCTTTCGTAGATGTTCACAACCATCAATTTGATATGCCGGTTAAGGACCTCAAAAAGTTGACAGCAGAGATGGATAGCTTAAATATGGGCTTTATGATCAATCTCAGTGGTTTTCGGGGGTTATATTTAAGAAAATCTCTTGAAAACATCCGAGAAAATGCTCCCAATCGCTTTGGCTTATTTTTAAATGTCGATTTTGAAGCCATCGATGAGGCTGATTTTCAAGAAACTCAAGTTGCATTAATCGATTCCGCCGTTGCTGCGGGTGTATTGGGCTTAAAAGTTTATAAATCTCTAGGGTTGACCAGCCGTGATTCAAGTGGGAATCGAATTGCAATTGACGATCCTCGCCTTGACCCTATTTGGAAAGCCTGTGGTGACCATAAGATTCCCGTTTTGATTCATTCTGGAGAACCTGCTTCTTTTTGGCAGCCAAAGGATAAATATAATGAGCGTTGGCTAGAATTAAGACAAAAACCTGGGCGGTATAGAGACCCCGAGTTAAATCCTTCCTTTGAAGAAATCCTTCTAGAACAACATGCGGTTTTTAAAAAGCATCCCCATACTCTCTTTATCAATGCTCACCTAGGGTGGATGGGTAATGATTTGGATCGCCTAGGCGCACATTTAGATGCCTATCCCAATGTTCGAACCGAAATTGGGGCTGTACTAGCAGAACTGGGTCGCCAACCCAAACGTGCTCGTCAGTTTTTCATCGACTATCAAGATCGAATTCTCTTCGGAAAAGACAGTTATAATGTCAGCGAATACTATACTTACTTTAGAGTTTTGGAGACGGATGATGAGTATTTTGAATATTACCGAAAGCGTCATGCGCATTGGAGAATGTATGGACTATCGCTTCCCGACACCGTTTTACAGAAATTGTACTATAAAAATGCCTTGGAATTATTTCCGTCAATTGATAAAACCCTTTTTAATCCCTAAGCCTATGTTACTCGTAACCACACCCACCGTACCTAACAAAACCATCGCAGAAACCCTAGGAATAGCCAGAGGAAGTACCGTTCGAGCCCGAAACGTAGGCCAGGACATCTTTGCAGGTTTAAAAAACATCATCGGTGGAGAAATAAGCGAATACACCAAATTACAAGCTCAATCTCGAGAACAAGCACTACAGCGAATGACCGAAGATGCTGAAAAAATGGGGGCGAATGCGATAGTTAATGTTCGTTTAACAACCTCTATGGTTATGCAAGGCTGTTCAGAAATCTTAGCTTACGGTACGGCAGTAATTTTAAAATGATCTTCGAATTGCTCTTTTTGATTCTTGTTGTTCTTCTCCTCCTCTATTTTCTTTTTAAAAAAATTGAAAATGAAAAAAAGGAAGACTTTGAAGACCGTGACAACTAATTTACTCTAGTTTTTGATCCCTAAAAAGACATTGACTCCTTTCGCAATTGGATTGCCAGAGCTTCTTCTAAAGCTGACTATTTGTCCTGTATGATATAAAGCGTCCGCTATGGGGCCATTAATTAGATTCCAAACGGGAAATTTAGACACGTTCTCTCCTCGGTCGAATTGTATCGCGAGTTCTTTTAATTCCTCATCCGATTTAGATTTAAAAAGTTGGGAAGCTTTTTCCAAATATTCTAAAGTGCCTTTTCGAAGCGCTTCCAATGATTGAGGTACGGCTACTGGAGGACGGACAATCGTTCGATTGTTTGCTGTATTTGCAATAACCTCACTTAGGCTATAAATGTGCTCTAGGGTTTCTAAAGCGCTTTGTGCTTCTGGTGTTGGACGGTACGTTAAATCCAAATCTCTTAATCCTTCTGTCGCCCAATGATAGCGAAAGCCCAATCCATCAATCATTCGGCCAATGGATGTACCCGAACTGTAATCCTCCCCTACTTCAGGAATTGAGTAAAACGGAAGTTCCTGTGCCATAGCTGTAAAGGTAGTAAGAAATAAAAGTGTGCAAAATCGAAATATTGTCATTGCTTCTAAAGTAGTATTTTAGCAGTAATTACGTATTGCTTATGTCAAAAAAATTAACAAGTTTAGAGGATTTGGCAAAAATTCACTTTGAGAATCTAGCCCCTGATCCAGCTCCCTTGCCCGAGACCGAACCCAAATGGATAAAGCAACATTTGGAAGCCCATTTCAGTAATAAAGGTCGTGCTGGGAAAACAGCCACAGTGATTAAAGGATTTGAAGGTAGCCCCGATGAGTTGAAGCAATTAGGAAAGCAGCTAAAAAAAGCGTTAAGCGTTGGTGGCAGTGTAAAAGAGGGATCAATTATCATACAAGGCAATTACAGGGATCAGGTTATTAAAATTTTAAGTCAAATGGGACATCAAGTTAAACGTTTAGGGGGCTAATGTTTCGAATACTGAAATTTTGATTTTCATTTTTAGTCATTAGCCTCAAACTCCTCCTATTTTCTGTTTCGTTTTCTTTGGTGAAGCAAAGAAAATGAACGAAACAGTTCTATTCTTATAAAATTCCCAAAATAACAGTTCAATCAGGCAATTTGTATTGATCTCTTGATTTTGATTAAAAAAAAACATTTTAGCTTATCAATGATCTCCAATAGCCGTAGGCTTCCTACTTTTTCCTAGTGTAGAATAGCATTTGCGTTAAGAATTTTTGAAGCCTTGTAGAAAATTTAGCAAATGCTATTCGGTTTTTGTGCTTTAGCACAAAAAACACCTAGAAAAAGGACACCTTTCTTTTGGTTCGTTTTCTTTGGTGAAGCAAAGAAAATGAATGAAAACAGTTTTATTCTTATGAATTTCCCCAAACAATAATGCAATCAAGGAATTTGTATTGAACTCATAATTTTGAATTAAAAAAAGTCTCACGTAAATCCCTTAAAATGTGCTTTAACCCCATTGAATCGGGACCTCTCCCTTGGCTCTCAAATAGTCATTACATCGACTAAAATGTTTATTGCCAAACCACAACCCCCTATTCGCGCTTAATGGAGAGGGATGTCCACTGGTTAATATCAAGTGTTTTTGTGTATCGATTAGTTTAATTTTTTGTTTTGAAAAGCCCCCCCACAGCATAAAAACCAATCCTTCTTTTTGAGTGGAAAGTTGCTTGATAACGTGATCAGTAAAAATTTCCCATCCTTTTTTTTGATGGCTTCCCGCTTGGTTGGCTCTTACCGTTAAGATGGTGTTTAACAAGAAAACTCCTTGATGCGCCCAAGCTTGAAGATTTCCACTTGTAGGAATAGGAAGTGCAAGATCGTCATGAATCTCTTTAAAAATGTTGCGTAATGAAGGCGGGGGTGAAATTCCATCGGGCACGGAAAAGCATAGCCCATGGGCTTGTCCAGGACCGTGGTAGGGATCTTGTCCCAAGATGACCACTTTGGCAGCTTCAAAGGGGCAACGATCAAAAGCATTAAAAATTAATTTTCCTGGGGGGTAACAGCTCGTTTGGGTGTATTCGGATTTTACAAAAGCAATTAGATCTTGAAAATAAGGGCTCTTGAATTCGGATTGGAGTACCTTTTCCCAGCTGGGATGTATCTGTACCTGCATGAATTTGTTACTTTTGCAAGGCTAAGTTAAGAAAAAACCATGGTCACCATTCCTGAAAAAACCCTAGAGGATCTGGAGTATAAAGAAGTACTTAATCAATGTGCTGCTTTTGCCATCACGCCTATGGGTAAGGAAGTGATCCAAGGACTTAAGCCTCAGACAGAAGCTAATGAAGTTTGGACTGATTTAAAAAAAACTTCAGAGTATTCGGCTTCTTTTGCAAATGAAAATCGCATCCCTAATCATGGTTTTGATGACCTTTCCCCCTATTTCACTTTACTTCGTATAGAAAATAGTGTTTTGGAATTGGACGCTTTCAAAAATTTAGCTCGGAATACGGAAACAACAAATGCCTTAGTTGTTTTTTTAGAAAAATTCAAATCCTATTACCCAAACCTATACAGTTGTTCTGCTCATTTGCAAGAAGAAAAAGAAATTAAACCCGCTGTAGATCGTGTTATTGATCGATTTGGTGAGGTTCGTAGTGATGCCTCTGACGCCCTCTATACCATTCGAAAGCAAATCCAGCATCTCAGAGGAAAAATCAGCAGCAGTTTCAACAAAGCCTTGAGTCAATTTAGCAACGCAGACTATTTAGACGACATTAGAGAATCGGTGGTAGATAACAGACGCGTTTTAGCTGTTAAAGCGATGCACCGAAGAAAAGTCAAAGGAGCGATCTTGGGGAGTTCCAAAACAGGAAGTATCGTTTTTATTGAGCCAGAGGCAACAAACGCCCAAACTCGTGAGTTGCAAAATTTAGAGTTTGAAGAAATGGAAGAAATCAAAAAAATTCTCAGTCAACTCACCGATTTTTTCCGACCCTACCTTCCCTACCTAAAACAGCAACATGCATTCCTGTTGGAATTAGACACGATACACGCTAAAGCAAGATACGCTCAGGAAATTTCAGCGGTTCTGCCAGAAATCGATTTGGAGACTCGACAGCTAGCCTATAAAAAAGCCTATCACCCCCTACTCCTTCAGTCCCATAAATTGGAGAATAAAGTGACCCATCCTCAAGATATTGCATTGGATTCTGACCATCGAATTGTTGTTATTTCTGGACCGAATGCCGGTGGGAAAAGTATTACTCTAAAAACAGTTGGCTTACTTCAATTGATGCTTCAAAGCGGGATGTTGATCCCAGTTCATGAACGCTCAAAAGCCACGCTTTTCAGCAATATACTCACCGATATTGGAGACAATCAATCGATAGAAAACCATCTGAGTACGTATTCGTATCGATTAAAAAACATGAAATATTTTTTGCGGAAGTGCAATAAAGAGACCTTATTTCTCATCGATGAATTTGGGACGGGTTCTGATCCAGAATTAGGAGGAGCCCTTGCTGAAGTTATGCTTGAAGATCTATACGAACGTGAGGCATTTGGCTTAATAACTACCCACTACTCCAATTTAAAGGCTTTGGCGAACGAATTACCTGCTATGGTGAATGCAAATATGCAGTTCGACAACAAAACTTTAGAACCTGTTTTTAAACTCATTATGGGAGAGGCAGGGAGTTCGTTTACTTTTGAAGTTGCCCAAAAAAACGGATTGCCATTTAACATCATCAATCGCGCTAAAAAGAAAATCGAACGCAGTAAAGTCCGCTTTGACGAAACAATAGCCAAACTGCAAAAAGAACGCTCTGAGATGATTAAAACAGGGCAATCACTCAAGGAGAAAGAAAGTAAGGTAAAAAGCGAATCCGATCGAATGGAAACGATGAACGCCAAACTCAAAACCAAATTGACTAGTTATCAAGAACTTTTTGATTACAATCAGCGGATGATCGTATTGGGCAATAAATTAAATGAATTGTCAGAGCGTTATTTTGAAGACAATAAAAAGCGTCCGTTAATAGCTGAATTCCTTCGACTGGTTGAAACCGAAAATGCAAAACGCAAACGAAAGTCAGCGGTTATAAGTAAAAAAGAGCGCGAAGAGAAAAAGAAATTAAATGTAGAAGTCCAAAAAGACTTAGTTAAAGTTCGAAAGGAAAAGAAAAAAGAGCAAAAACAACCTAAACCAATAGAAAAACCCAAACCAAAATTAGCTGTAGGAGATCAAGTCCGACTCTTTGATGGACGTTCAGTAGGTAGTATTGATTCTATTGAAAAAAATAAAGCTGTCGTAAATTACGGGGCTTTTACCACTCAAGTAAGCTTGGACCTTTTGGAACTGGTCAAAGCTGTAAAAAAAGGAAAATGAAACCGTTAATTCTCTTTTATGACGGGTATTGTGTGTTTTGTAATTATTGGGTTCAACGGCTCTGCCACTGGGATCGCAAGGATCGTTTGCGCTTCAGCACTTTAGATAGCAAGATCGCAAAAGAAATGAAGTCTAAAACAGGCTTTGATGTCAATGAGGAAATCGATTCAGTTATAATTTGGGACCAACTAACTAGTCCAAAATATGAATCCGAGGTTGTTTTTGAAGTGATTCAAGCTTTTGGTGGAGCATGGAAAATTTTGCTCCTTTTTAAACTATTTCCAAAATCCTTTTTAAATTTCATTTATCGAATTATTGCCAAGAACCGCTACCGTTGGTTTGGCAAAACCGCAACTTGCCCCCTACCAGAGGTGCTTTATGAGCATAAATTTTATCATTAATTTAATACCTAACCCCATGAAAGAATTTAAAAAATTTATTAGTAGAGGAAATGTGATTGATATGGCTGTCGGATTGATTATGGCTACCTATTTTGGTGCTGTTGTAAAGTCTTTAGTTAACGATGTTGTCATGCCTCCTATAGGGATGTTCATCGGCGGAGTGGATTTTTCGGCACTTAAGATTGTGATCCAAGAAGAGCAGAGTGAAAATGCAGAAATTGCGATTCAATACGGATCATTTATCAATACCATCCTCACGTTTATAATCGTTAGTTTTTCCATTTTTATTGCGGTGAAGGTGTACAATAAAATGCAAAGTAAATTGATCAATAGCGAAGAGGCTAATCCACTAAAACCAGCCGAACCCTCTAAGGAAGAGGTTCTACTTACTGAAATTAGGGATCTATTAAAAAAATAGGATTATTTAAGCTTACCGATAGATTTACCTACTATCATTGAAACTGCAGCATCCCCTGTTACGTTGACAATGGTTCGGCACATGTCTAAAGGTCGGTCGATTGCAAAAATCAAGGCCAGACCAGCTTCAGGTATTCCAGCTTGCGCTAATACAATGACCAGCATGACGATACCAGCACTTGGTACGGCAGCTGTTCCGATAGAAGCTAGGGTTGCAGTAAATACAATTCCGAGTTGTGCGCTAAGGCTTAAATCTAAACCAAAAGCTTGAGCAATAAAAACGGCGGCAACCCCTTGATAAACTGAAGTTCCGTCCATATTGATTGTGGCTCCGATAGGTAAGACAAAACTTGCTACTTCTTCATCTACCCCAAGATTTTCTTCAACACATTCCATAGTAACAGGAAGCGTTGCAGCACTCGAACTGGTAGAAAATGCAAGTAGCTGTGCAGGAGCAATTCCTTTCATAAAGAAATTCATTTTTTTACCTGTAAAAACCCTGACAATAATAATGTACACCACGATCATAATCGCTAAACCTAAAAGGAGAGTTATGGCATATAACGCCAGTGCTTGAAACAATTCAAAACTAGGAGCCTCTACAACCAGTGCTGCCAGCAAAGCAAATACACCGTAAGGAGCAGCGAGCATAATCAAATCAATCATTTTAAGAATGATGACGTTAAATGAGTCGAAAAACTTCTTCACTGGTTTGACGTTTTTTGAAGGAATCAGAATCATTCCGATACCAAAAAACAAAGCAAAGAAAATTACTTGCAGCATATTTCTATTGTCCGAGGCTGCTAAAAAAATATTTGAAGGAACAACATCTACAAGAGCTTGAAGAGGTCCTGCTTCTTTGCGTTGTGCTGCTACGGCTTGTTTCTCTTGAGTGTCGCTAGCGTAGGCTTCAACGAGTTCATTTCGAGTTTCAACACTTATGGATTTTCCTGGTTGGATAATATTGACTAAAATCAATCCAATAATTACAGCGGTTAGGGTCGTGATCAGATAGGTAATGATGGTACGTCCTCCCATTTGAGACAATTTGGAAATGTCCTTTAAATCAGAAACTCCTTTTATCAAAGAGGCCAATATTAAGGGAACCGCAATTAGTTTGAGAAGGTTGATAAATAGAGTCCCGAAGGGTTTAATGTAATCTTTGATAAATACAGTGCCGTTGGGTATGAATGAGAGTAACACTCCAAAAAGAACACCCAAAGCCATTCCAATTAAAATTTTCCAGTGTAAGGCAAGTTTTTTCATAAGATTGGATTGGTAGGGGTTAAATTTTATTGGTTCGTTTGAGTAACTGAAAATCTGCCAGTACCAATGCTGCCATGGCCTCCACTATTGGGACTGCCCTAGGCACTACACAGGGGTCGTGTCTGCCTTTTCCTTGCATAGCGACGGTTTCTCCACTGGAATTGATCGTTTCTTGATTTTGCATAATGGTTGCCACAGGTTTAAAAGCCACCCTAAAATAGATGTCCATTCCGTTGGTAATTCCTCCTTGTATTCCTCCGGAGCGATTCGTTTTGGTTGTCCCGTCGGAATTAAAAAGGTCGTTGTGAGCACTTCCCTTCATTTGCGTCCCTTCAAATCCACTGCCGTATTCAAAACCTTTGACAGCATTGATGGATAGCATAGCCTTGCCCAATTCGGCGTGTAATTTATCGAATACCGGCTCTCCCAGACCTACAGGAACGTTTTTAATTATACAGCTTACCACACCCCCTATGGTATCCCCTTCTTTGCGTATTTGCTTAATGTAGTCTTCCATCTCCGCTGCCATTACTGGGTCTGGGCATCGAACGGGGTTGTTTTCGATTAGACTTAAATCGATTTTAGAAGGATCGGTATTTAAGCGGATATGCCCAACTGCAGATACATAAGCATTGATTTCTATGGGAGCTAAGAATTGTTTAGCAATCGCTCCTGCTACTACCCTACTTGCTGTTTCGCGTGCAGAGCTTCTTCCTCCACCTCGGTAGTCTCGGATACCGTATTTTTCATCATAAACATAATCCGCATGAGAAGGACGGTAACTGTCTTTGATATGGGAATAGTCGTTCGATTTTTGATTGGTATTGTGAATGGCAAATCCGATGGGGGTTCCCGTTGTTTTTCCTTCAAAAATTCCTGAAAAAAATTCAACTTCATCCGGTTCTTTCCGTTGGGTTACGATAGCGGATTGTCCTGGCTTTCGACGATCCAAGTCGCGTTGGATAGCATTTAAGTCGAGTTCTATCCCTGCTGGACATCCGTCAATGACTCCCCCAATTGCCTTTCCGTGCGATTCACCAAAAGTGCTCAATTTAAAAATAGTACCGTACGTATTCCCTGCCATTACTTCAATTTAAAGCTCAAAGATAAAACTAAAGTTTTGGATTGACTTTTAGGAGCAGTTTTTTTTAATCAATGCCTCAAAAAGGATGCTTACTGGATGCAAACTCACACGACCTGTTCCCTCAAAAATTTGATGCCGACAACTGGTGCCGTTGGCGGCGATCAAGGTCTCTGTATTGCAACTGCGTATTACAGGAAATAAGCGCTCTTCTCCTATTTTCATACTGACATCATAATGCTCAGCTTCATATCCAAAGGAACCTGCCATCCCACAGCAACCCGAATTTATTAAACGGACGGTGTAATTTTTCGGAAGATTTAACATCTGAAAACTGTCTGAAGGGTTCCCTAAAGCCTTTTGATAACAATGGGCGTGGATTTTAATTGCTCTCTCCTCCTCATTGAATTGCTCTGGTCGTATGGCTTTGTTCTGGATTTCTTTTGCAATAAAAGTGTCGATAAGCATACAGTGCTTGGCAAGTTTTTTGGCTTGATCAGGAAATGAACTGAGTTTGGGGTATTCATCAGTAAAGGTATAAATAGCGGAAGGCTCAATACCGATAAGAGGAGTATTTTCAGTAATTAGATTGCTGTAAAGTTGAATATTACGATCAGCACATTGCTTAGCTTGGTCTAAAAACCCTTTGGAAATATAGGTCCTTCCACTATCCGAAGGCGGTAAAACGATCACTTGATAGCCAAGACCTTCTAACAAGGCAACAGTGGTTTTACCTATCGCCGTTTCATTGTAATTGGAAAACTCATCTAGATACAAATAAACACTTTTAATAGGATTGTTTATCGTATTAATAGACAAGCTTTTATATAAATTTTTATCGAGTTTAGGAAGACCTCGTTTTGGGCTTATACCCAGTATTGGAGCGGCTATTTTACGTCTCCATGGTTCTTTAAAAAACCAGTTATATACGGTTCGAATTGGCTGGATTCGTTCATTGATTTTTCCGAAATTAGCAAAAATTTGATCTCGAAAAGAACTTCCGTTTACCTTTTGATATTGATATAAAAATTCAGCTTTATAGGTAGCGATATCCACACTACTTGGGCATTCGGAGGCACATGCTTTACAGCTTAAGCACAAGTCAAACACTTCTTTTAATTCTTTACTGTCGAAGGCATTGATGTTTTTGTCCTGATTCAATACCTCTCTTAGCACGTTGGCTCTACCTCGTGTATTGTGCTTTTCGTCAAGAGTTGCCCGATAGCTTGGACACATCGTCCCTGAGGGGAGTGTAGATCGGCATTTCCCTGCGCCATTGCATTTTTCAGCGGCTCTTAATAAACCTTGATCTGCTGAGAAGTCAAAAAGAGTTTGATGTACCGTTGTGGTTTTGATTTCTGTTCTTAAATTCTGATCCATAGGAAAGGAATCCACGATTTTCCCAGGATTGAATATATAGTGAGGGTCAAAAAGCGTTTTTATGGCTTTAAAAAGGGCATAATTCTTTTGTCCGACCACAATGGGGATAAACTCCGATCGAACGATTCCATCGCCGTGTTCACCGCTTAATGCCCCTTTGTATTTCTTGACTAAATACGCTACTGCCAATGTTATGGCTTTAAAATCTTGAACACCTTCTGAAGTCTTCAGATTTAATATAGGACGTAAGTGCAACTCTCCTGCTCCAGCATGCGCATAATAGACTACTTCTTGTCCAAAATCTTTCATCAACTCCTGAAATTCAGCAATATAATCTGCTAAGCTTTCCAAGGGAACTGCGGTATCCTCAATGCAGGCAACCGCTTTGTTGTCTCCAACTAAATTACCCAAAAGACCGAGTCCAGCATGACGCAATTCATTTGCTTTTTCAATTGCCTCACCCCAAAGTGGAACCGCTGCATAGGATTGATTGGTTTGACGAACCGTTTCCTCTAATTCAACCAGTTGTTTTTCTAACTGTGAGAATTCTTCTGCTCTTAATTCCAAAAAAAGAATCGCTTTGGGATCCCCTTGAAGAAAAAAACGGTGCTCTTGATAGCCCGAATGTTCTTTGGTACAATCTAAAATGGTTTTATCCATCAATTCACAAGTGTACAAATTGTGTTTCATCACTGGAACAACAGCTTGCATAGCCTTATGAATGCTATCAAAATGAAGTGCTAGAATTACAGCGTGAGGGGGTGGTAAAGAATCCAATTGTAAGGTAATGGAAGTGGTAAATGCTAACGTTCCCTCACTTCCCGTTAAGAGTTTGGATAGATTAAATTCCAAATCGGACTCCATAAAGGGTTGTTGTTTCAACAGTGCATCTAGTGCATAGCCTGTATTCCGTCTGTGAATACTAGCTTCTGGAAATTCATCTACTATGTGTTGTTGTACTTCTTTATCCGAAAGTGTTTCTTGAAAATAGCGGTACAAGGATCCTTCAAGTGTATTTTGTTTTGTTTTATGGATAAAAGCCTCTTGACTGAGTGATTTAAAGACGACTGGAGATCCATCAGAAAGCACTACATCCATGGAAAGTACTTTGTCTCGAGTTACTCCATACCGAATGGAAGTTGTCCCCGAGGAGTTATTTCCGACCATACCCCCTAGCATGCAATAGGCAGAGGTGGATGTATTGGGACCAAAAAATAAACCGAACGGTTTTAAATAAGCGTTTAAGGCATCTCTGTTGACCCCAGGCTGCAAACGAACCGTCTTTTTTTCTTTGTTTAATTCCATTATTTTGGTGAAATGCTTGGACATGTCAACGACGATGCCCGGGCCCACACATTGCCCTGCAAGGGAGGTTCCGGCGGTGCGGGGAATCAAACTGGTTTTGTGTTCGGATGCAAATCGGATAAGGGATTGAAGGTCTTTCGTATTCTTGGGATAGGCTACCGCCAGTGGAAGCATTTTATAGACAGAGGCATCTGTTGCATAAAGCATTTTGTGAATTTTATCCCAAACCAATTCACCTTCCAGTTGGTCGCTAAGCTCTGTAAGGTGTTTTTCTTTTACTTCCATAAGTATAAATCCTAGCTAAATTAAGGATTAGTTTTTATGTTCCTTTTCAATTGTTTAAATTTACCCTCATATTTAAACATAAATGAAAAACATACTTTTTAGTTTCTTAGGTCTAGTTATTTTATTGGGCTCTTGCGAGGGAAACTCCAATGCGATTCAAATTAAAGGAACCACCGATTTAGCAAATGGAAGCAATCTGTTTCATATCGTCGCCGATCTCAATAACCAACCCAAGATTTTGGACACCATTCAGGTCAATTCCGGGAAGTTTTCATTGGACCTCGTTGTAGAGGAACCGAGCATTCACTTCCTCCAAATTGAAGGGGATCAGAGCAGTTTTCCTTTAATTGCTGAGCAAGGAACAATCTCCGTGGTATTGTATAAAGACAGCTTAGGCATGTCCAAAGCAACAGGAACGGTTTCTAATGACGATTTTATGAAATATAAATCCGAAACGCAAGTTTATATTACCTCACTTAACGCTATTGGAAACGACCTTCAACAAGCGATTATTCTCAAAGACAACCTGCTTGAAGAAGATTTAAGAGATCAATATCAGGACGTTAGGGATCAAATTCAAGGATACGAATTGGACTTTATTAAAGCCTCGCCCGATTCTTTTATTTCTGTTTTGATTTTGGAACGCTTTGTGGAAAACAACATCCTTCCACTGCCCGAAGCAAAATTAATATTTGACAACTTTACGGATCGTATTAAAAATACAGCCTCTGGAAGAACGGTATCTGCTAAAGTAAATGAAGCTCCTAAAGCTGAAGTTGGGCAAAGGGCTCCGTTTTTTGAAGGGCCCGATCCAGAAGGCGACCGATTTAATTTATCGGATCAACTAGGAAAAGTAACAATAATTGATTTTTGGGCGAGTTGGTGTCGTCCTTGTCGAGTAGAAAATCCAAGCTTGGTTCGCTTATACAATAAGCACAAGGACAATGGGCTCAAAATCGTAGGGGTTTCTTTAGATCGCACCAAACCGAAATGGATTCAAGCCATTAAAGACGATGGGTTGGTTTGGGATCAGGTTTCCAACCTATTATTTTGGAACGACCCTATTGCAAAATTATATCAAGTCTCTGCCATACCGGCTACTTTCGTTCTGGATGAAAACGGCATTATCATCTCTAGAGATCTCAGAGGGTTGATGCTAGAACGAAAAATTGATGAGTTACTTGGAATAAACGAGAACTAAGCTTGCTGTCTGTACAGCAATACTCCGGCAATTACTAAGGCTATACTCAAAATCGCCAACATTAAAACCGAACTTTGAATTACTTCCGGCTTACTGATTAAAGTAATCGCTATGCCTCCTACTGCACCTCCAAAATGCGCTGTGTGTCCTATCGTGTCGTTTTGTGCCTTCATCCCATAAAGCGTATATAACAAATAGCCAATCCCAAAAAGATATCCCGGTATAGGGATGGGTATTAAAAATAACATGAGCTCGATATCGGGATACAAGAGCAGTGCGCTAAACAAGACTCCTGTAACGGCTCCACTTGCTCCCACAGCCGTATAATAGGGATCTTTATAATGAAAGTAATACGCAAAGAAATTACCTGCCAAAAGACTACCAAAAAACAACCCTAAAAACGGGAGTGTTCCCAAGAGACCCACTACGATATTGACGAAGAAATAAAAGGTAAACATATTAAACAGCAGATGGGTTGTGTTAACATGTAAAAAACCAGAGGACAATAACCTATGATACTCCCCCAATTTTATTCTACCTATTTCAAAACGGTATTTGGCAAAAAAAGCCTCGTTTTTAAATCCGATATAAGTGAACAGAACATTTAATCCGATGATGAGCACTCCTTCCGGAGGGAGACTTTGTAACATGGGTCTAAGCTAAGTTAAAATCCATTCAAAACCTTAAATATCAAAAACAATTCCCTGAGCCAAAGGGAGCTCATCGGAAAAATTGATGGTGTTGGTCTGCCTGCGCATATAAGCTTTCCAAGCATCTGAACCACTTTCTCTTCCACCCCCAGTTTCTTTTTCTCCGCCAAAAGCCCCGCCAATTTCAGCTCCAGAGGTTCCAATATTAATATTTGCAATTCCGCAGTCGCTCCCCCAATGAGATAAAAACGTTTCTGTTTCCTTCATATTTAAAGACATCAAAGAAGAGGAAAGCCCCTGCTTTACCTCATTTTGAATTGCAATCGCCTCCTCGACACTTCCCTTGTATTTTAGGATGTATAGTATAGGTGCAAAAGTTTCTTGATGCACTATGGGGGCGTCGTGATCGATGATGGCTACTGCTGGCTGTACGTAGCATCCACTTTCATATGCCTTTCCTTGGAGCACACCTCCTTCAACTAAAAACGTGCCTCCTTGTTTTTTTACTTCTGAAAGTGCTGTTTTATAAGTGTTTACTGAATCGATGTCAATTAGAGGTCCAACGTGATTTTTTTTATCCAAGGGATTGCCTATTCGCAGTTGCTTGTAGGCTTTTTGTAAATTTTGAGTAAATGTCTCAAAAATAGCTTCATGCACGATAAGTCTGCGGGTAGAAGTACATCTTTGTCCACAAGTTCCAACGGCACCAAATACAGCAGCCCTCATGGCAGTATCCAAATCCGCATTAGGTGTAATGATAATAGCATTGTTTCCTCCAAGTTCTAATAAGGATTTTCCGAGTCTGGCTCCTACTTTTTGGGCGACTTCTTTTCCCATTCGGGTTGATCCAGTGGCGGAGAGCAAAGCGATTCGATGATCTTCGGATAGCCACTTCCCCACTTCAGCTCCTCCAGAAAGCACGGTAGAGATTCCCTCAGTAAGCCCGTTGTCATTTAGCACTTCACTAATTATGTTTTGACAAGCAATACTGCATAAGGGTGTTTTTTCGCTAGGTTTCCAAACGCATACATTTCCACAAACCCAAGCCAAGGCAACATTCCAACTCCAAACCGCTACAGGAAAATTAAATGCTGAAATGATACCTACAATTCCCAAAGGATGGTATTGTTCATACAAACGGTGGGAAGGCCTTTCAGAGGTCATGGTTACCCCATGTAATTGCCGTGAAAGTCCGACAGCAAAATCGCAGATATCGATCATTTCTTGAACTTCCCCCAAACCCTCTTGCAGTGATTTTCCCATTTCCCAGGACACCAATTGACCTAAGGATTCTTTTTTCTCCCGGAGTTTATTCCCCAATTGTCGAACCAATTCTCCCCTTTTAGGGGCTGGAATTTTTCTAAAACTTAAAAATGCCTGTTCTGCTTTGTCTATTGCATTTTCATAATCCTCTACACCAGCGGTCTGAACTACCCCCAATAATGAACCGTCCACAGGACTGTAGGATGAAATCATCGATCCAGATCCAAACCAATGTTTCCCTGAATGACATCCTTTTTGTTCCGTTTGTATCTTCAGTTCTTGAAGGAGCTCGTTAATTTGTTTCATATTTATTTTTTTAGCTGAGAAGTAAAGGTACTCTCAAATATTCGATCTGCATTAGAGGTTTCAAAACCTTCCCGACGGTGTTTTCTGAGAAGTCGTTTTTGATCAAGAAAAGCGTACTCTGGCAAAACACTCCGCTCAGCAAATTCCACATAGCTTCCCGCAATTTTTTTTGTTGCACCGCCATCAAAAGAGGCAACCACTTGATTTGCAACAGAGCTGGATTGTCTCAGCAAGCCATCCTGACTTGTTTTAATCTCTCCGCCAGAAGTATTTAAATCGATTCCAATCGACTTTAAAAAAGTGTCAAAGGACTCCAAAGTATTATAAGGTTCTGGAAGGTCATGGACGCTAATGGTATAATGATTGAGATAATAGCGGTTGTAAATTACCCAGGCAGCGTATTCACTTTCCTTGAGTAAGCTTTCATAATCCTCTAGACTTGGCAATGACCACAATGGGGTTTGAAAAAAGTTAGCTACCGCAGGAACATCATTCAAATTGAGGGCATCAACTGGATCAGTTTGAACTCCATCTGTATATTTTTTGATGATTTGCTGGGTGGATTCTGAGAGCTGATCAACTTTGAGTTCACTGATAAACACACGAGGCAGATCCTCTGTTGGAGGGCTATACCAATAGGCATCGAGTTTTTTAGCCTCAAAATGATAAAAATCCATACGCGTATAGCCATGAGCTAAAAATATCTTTTCAAAGGAAGCGATTCCAAGATGGGGAACACCCATGGTTCGAAAAGCAATATGATCATTGATAATGTCTGACTGATCCTTCACCATTTTTTTATCAATCATGGCACGAGTTATTTTACGAACATCGGGTACTCTTGCTTCATAGACCTTAAACAAAGCGTCTAATATTTGCGTCATTGCGGTTGAACTTTTGAATTTCATAGGACTCGATTAATTGATTAGGTTAAAAATAAACTTCCTGTGGGAGTTTCCAAGAATTTATCAAAAGGAATTTCTTCTTGCTTTAAAAACCCTTTTTGAGGGAGTTTTTGAGTAGCAACCATTTCCACTACAGCAACTAGAGAAGCCGCTGTGGTCCAGGAAATAGCCCGCCATTTTTTTCCTTCAATTTCTATGGGATAAAACGTGTTAAAGTACTCTTTTCGGGAAAGGGTGTTTCTTTTCCAACCTTCTACAACAGCGTAAACATAAACAACATCTTCCTCTACAGGGGGTTTGGCAGTACTCAGCATCCGTACCAAGGCTTCCTTATCTTCTTTTAAAATAAGCTCATACATCAAAAACCGCATTAATTTTCCATGTCCAGGGTAACGAATCGTTTTGTAATTTAACGTATCGACTTTTCCCTCGAAAGTATCACATAGAGTGCCCAGTCCTCCAGATGTGGTAAATGCTTCAAATTCTTGCCCTTCGATATTGATATATTCAAATCCTTCAAGGGAAGGCACCCACTTTTTCTTGCCATTGTGAATTGCTTCTGCATCATTGAGATACTCATTGATGACCCCGTGAGGAGACCAAGTAAACGAGTACGCTAATAATCCGTTGGGATAACGTGGGAGTGCTCCCACTCGTAATTCGATATCCCTTAGTTTATCAAAAGATAAAGTTAAATCTTTGCCTATTATTCCAATCAATCCGGGCGCAAGTCCGCATTGGGGTGCAAGTATTTTTTTTGAAGTTTTGGATAAGCCTTGAATAAATTGTGTTGTTTGAACATCCTCGGTAAGATCAAAATAATGAACCCCTAAGTCGTGTGCCAATTGTGCAATAGGTTGATTTAAGAAATAAGGTAATGCAGATACTACGGCATCATATTTTGCCATTTCAGATTTCATCAAATGCGGATCCCTTACCTCCCCCAAAATGACTTCAAAGGGAAGTTTGATGTTATAATGCGGTTCTTGATTATCCATGCCCGTTACTTTAAATGTTCGATTAAGTAAAAGCCCAACTAAGGTCCCCACTTTCCCCATTCCTAGGACTAAAATATTTTCCATATGTAACATTTTATAGGTTTTGTGTTTTATATATAACAAAAATAAAGAGAGTCAAAGAAATAAATAATCCTGTGATGGTAGATTGAATAAAAAGTTTTTAACAATTCATATGATTGAAAATGGGTAAGTTTGCATTCTAAATACGCTTTGTGAACGCATTAACTTATTATTTAGTTTTTCCAATTCTTTTTGTTATCTCAAGACTGCCCTTCCCTGTGTTTTATCTTCTTTCGGATAGTGTTTGTTTTGTGCTCTATCATGTTTTCGGATATCGAAAGGAGGTAGTTCGTTCGAATATTCATTTGGCTTTTCCCAAAATGAGTCCAACTGAACGGGACGCAATTGAGAAAAAGTTTTACCGCCATTTATGTGATTTATTTCTCGAAATCATCAAGTCCATGGGGATGAGTAAAAAAGAAATGCTAAAACGTTTTAAAGTGAAAAATATTGAGGTATTGACCCAATTCGAAAAGGAAAACAGATCGGCGTTTATCATGTGTGGTCATTATGCCAGTTGGGAATGGATGATGTCTTTAGGCTATCATATGAAACATTTGGGGTATGGTATTTATCGTCCCATCAAGAATCCCTATTTTGATCGGTTAATTAAAAGAATTCGCAGTCGCCATGATGCGTTTATGATTCCCCAAAAAACAGCCGCAGAAACGATACGCAGACGAGAGCAAAAAGAAATTCATGCCGTCTATGGATTTGCAAGTGATCAATCCCCTCGCCCTACTCCAAAATCTTATTGGAGAACGTTTTTAGGTATCGAAGTTCCAGTCTATACGGGTGCAGAACGTTTAGCTAGGGAACTCAATATCCCAGTGGTATTTGGCGATATCAAGCGAATCAAACGCGGGTTTTACGAATTGGAATTTAAACTACTCTCTGATCAGCCCCAAAACACCAAAGAAAATGAGATTACAGATCTTTACACTACGTGGCTTGAAGATCAAATCAGAAGAGATCCCTCTCAATACTTTTGGACCCATAAGCGATTCAAAAACGCGAAATTTAAAAAAGAGCTTTAATTTCCTTTCCAAAACGGGAAGCAAGTTCATCTGCCTCCTGCTGAGATCTTGCTTCTGTATAAATCCGAATAATGGGTTCCGTATTGGATTTGCGTAAATGTACCCAAGCGGTTTCAAAATCAATTTTAAGTCCGTCAATAGTATTGATTTCATCGTTGCTATAATGTCCTTCTAGCGTTTTTAAAATCGCATCTACCTCCATTCCTTCTTCCAAACTAATTTTATTCTTACTCATATAGTAGTCTGTATACGTAGATCGAAGCTCAGAAACACTTATTTTTCGTTCTACCAGTAGAGATAAAAATAAAACCACACCCACAAGAGCATCTCTTCCATAATGTAACTCAGGATAGATAACTCCTCCATTACCTTCCCCCCCAATTACAGCTTGACTTGTTTTCATTTCTGTCACTACATTCACTTCCCCAACTGCACTCGCTGTGTAGCGCTGACCATACGATTTCGTTAAGTCTGCAAGAGCTCGCGTGGAAGAAAGGTTAGAAACTGTAGCTCCTGGGGTTTTTCCTAATATATAATCGGCACAAGCTACTAATGTGTATTCCTCACCAAACAAGTTGCCTTTTTCATCCACAAAAACCAAACGGTCAACATCTGGATCCACAGCTATACCAAAGTCTGCTTGATGTTTGAGTACAGCTTCACACAAATCGGTTAAATGTTCTTTTAAAGGTTCCGGGTTGTGTGGAAATTCTCCATTGGGAATACAATGAATTTTAACCACTTCAATTCCAAGTGCATGGAGTAGATTTGGTATGGCGATTCCTCCTGAGGAATTGACTCCATCCACTACGACTTTAAATGTTGATTGTTGAATTGCTTCTGTTTGGGTCCATTGCATTGCTAAACAGGCTGCTATATGCGCTTGGATTGCGTCATCTTTTTTTATGATCTTCCCTAAATTATCTACTGTTGCGTATTCAAATGCTTCTGTTGATGCAAAATCCAGGACGGCTGCACCCGATGCTGCATTGATAAACTCCCCATTTTCATTTAATAATTTTAAAGCATTCCATTGCTTTGGATTATGACTTGCGGTCAAAACAATTCCGCCTTGTGCTTTTTCTGAAGGCACCATTAAGGCTACCGTCGGAGTGGTGGAAAGCCCTAAATCAATAACATCCACTCCCATGCCAACCAGGGTTTGATTGACAAGACTGTGTACCATTTCTCCAGAGATTCGAGCATCTCTTCCCGTTACAACCGTTATTTTTCCTTTATTTTTTTGAGTAAGCCATTGCGCATAAGCGCTTGTAAAACGAACTACGTCCAAAGGACTTAAGTTGGTTCCTGAAGACCCTCCTATAGTGCCTCGAATACCAGAAATAGATTTTATTAGTGTCATCAGTTTGGGTTTAATTTTATTTGCGCAAAGTTAAAGTTTTCATTTCAGACTCAGATTTCATTAAATTCTCTTTTTTGTAAAACTTTAGATTTGAATAGAGTATATTTAGAATCATTTTTTGACCTAATTTTTTGAATTAAACTTATTTGATGCTCCATAAAATTATTTTATTAAGTGTTCGCTATAAATCCCTTGTAATCTTACTAACTGCCGGTATAGTTTTTAATGGATTATATTCTTTAAAACACATTCCTATTGGCTCGGTACCTGATGTTACTAATAATCAGGTGCAAATATTGACTACTTCGAGAAATTTAGCAACCGAAGAAGTAGAGAAATTCCTGACGTATCCCATTGAATTGGAGATGGCAAATCTTCCGAACGTCAAGGAAATTCGATCCATATCCAAATTTGGATTGTCCGTAGTAACCGTTGTGTTTGAAGATCAAATTGGAACCTACATTCCGCGACAATTGATTGCGGAAAAATTAAAAAATGCTGAAGATAAAATTCCCGAAGCATTTGGGAAACCCTTTTTAGGGCCTATTTCTACTGGTCTAGGTGAAATATACCAATATACTTTGGAAGTAGATAGCCTTTACAGGGACACCTATTCTTTAAGTGATCTCAGAACCATACAAGATTGGGTAGTAAAAAGACAACTCTCAGGGATTTCGGGTGTGGTAGAAGTCAACACTTGGGGGGGGCATTTAAAACAATATGAAGTCAGTATTCAACCTGAGAAATTAAAAAGTATAAACCTCTCGATTTCCCAGGTCTATAAGGCGCTTTCAGAGAACAATTCCATCGTAGGTGGAGGCTACATTGAAAAAAGGGATCAAGCCTTTTTCATCAAAGGAGATGGATTAATTCAATCTATTGAAGATATTGAAAACACCTTAGTGGATACTCGGGACGGAATTCCAATCTTTATCAAAAATATTGCAAATACTTCCTTTGGTTATGCGGCTCGATTTGGAGCAATTACAGGAAATGGAGAAGGCGAAAAAGTTTTAGGTCAAGTGATGATGCTTAAAGGTGCCGATTCTAAACTAGTTATCGATGCTGTAAATCAGCGCGTGAAAGAAATCCGCTCCTCCTTGCCTCCTGGCGTTCGAATTAACCCTTTTTTAGAACGAAGTGAATTGATCCAAAAAACAACCTTTACCATAGCTGAAAACCTCATCCTCGGGTTTTTAATTGTCGTTTTTGTTGTCGTTTTATTTTTGGGAAATTTCAGATCAGGTTTGGTCGTAGCTTCTATGATACCTCTCTGTTTACTTTTCGCCTTATCGCTCATGTATCTTTTTGGAGTAGATGCAAATCTCATGAGCCTTGGAGCTATCGATTTTGGGATCATCATAGACGGTGGTGTTATTATCGTAGAATACATCGCATTTAAGATTACGTCAAGTAAAAGTTTGTTACTTGGAAAATCCAAAGAGGAACGGCAAAAAACAAGAGATGAAATTGCGGTCAGCAGTACCCAAAAAATGATGCATGCTACTGTTTTTGGTCAGCTTATTATCATTATTGTATTTATTCCTATACTCACCTTAGTTGGGATTGAAGGAAAAATGTTTCGCCCAATGGCTTTAGTGTTCTGTTTTGCTCTTTTAGGGGCCATTGTGCTCTGTTTTACATATGTTCCTGTAATGGCTTCCTTGTTTATTAAACCCTCTGAAAGCGAAAAAGAAAGCAGAGGGTATCGCTATTTAAATCAGCTTAAAAAATATTACGGCAAGGTTTTGCTTCGTGTTCTATCGAATAAAAAAACCGCTTTGGGAATCACCATATCCATACTTTTCACGGCACTGTTTTTATTTACCCGAATGGGTGGAGAATTTGTTCCTACTCTGGATGAAGGGGATTTTGTAATCCAACCTGTTCTCAAAACGGGAACGACCCTGAGTAAAACCATAGCTTTGACCACTCAAATGGAACAAATCTTAAAGTCCTTCCCTGAGGTGGAGCAAGTGGTGAGTAGAATTGGAGCCGCAGAAGTTCCTACAGACCCTATGTCAATGGAAGAAAGCGATGTCATCATCAAGCTCAAACCAATTTCCGCCTGGACCACGGCTGAAACGAAAGACCAATTGGCAGAAAAGTTTAAAGAGGCCTTGTCCGTTATTCCTGGTATCGACTATGAATTTACCCAGCCCATTGAAATGCGCTTCAATGAGTTAATTACTGGGGTTAGAGCAGATTTAGCTATTAAAATCTTTGGGGAAGATCTCGATATCCTCTACAAAAAAGCATTGGAAATAGAAAAATTAATCCAAGATATCGATGGAGCAGCCGACGTTAATGTGGAGAAAATAGTGGGATTGCCTCAAATGACCGTTAAATACGATCGTTTAAAACTTGCTAAATACGGCATTTCAATACAAGAAGTAAACGACATCATCCTTACCGGTTTTGGAGGTAAAACTATCGGAACTGTTTTTGAAGGAGAAAAACAATTTGATTTAGTCCTTCGATTTGAAAAAAACCATCGTAGTAGTGACCAAGCCCTTGAAAATACTACCGTTCGCACCTCTCAAAATACCGTTATTCCATTAAGTGAATTGGCGCAAATCGATTACAGCTCAGGGCCTGCAAAAATATCTCGTGATAATACAAAAAGAAGAATCGTTGTAGGGGTGAATGTAAGAAATAGAGATTTAGAATCTGTAGTAGAAGATGTCAGTTCGGTGATCAGGCAAAACATCAAGCTTCCTCCGGGTTATTCTATAGACTATGGAGGGCAATTTGAAAATTTAAGAGTTGCAAAAAGCAGATTGCTTGTTGCAGTTCCCATAGCACTTTCCTTGATTTTTATTTTATTATATTTTGCTTTTAAATCCATCAAAGAAGCATTAATCATTTTTAGTGCCATTCCTTTTGCTACAGTTGGAGGAGTGCTCTTCTTGGTGATTCGAGACATGCCCTTTAGTATTTCTGCTGGGGTTGGGTTTATTGCTTTATTTGGAATTGCGGTTTTGAATGGCATTGTGCTCATAGAAGAATTCAAACATTTGAAAAAAACGGGGATACAGGACATTCAAGAAGTAATACTCCAAGGCACGCAAAACAGACTGCGCCCAGTCTTATTGACTGCTTTAGCTGCTGCCCTAGGATTTTTACCGATGGTCATCTCTACCTCTGCAGGTGCCGAAGTCCAAAAGCCCTTGGCCACTGTGGTTGTCGGAGGACTTGTTAGCGCAACCCTTTTAACCCTGTTGATTTTACCCGTGCTTTATGCCTATTTTGAACGACCTAAGCCTAATATTAAAATCAACTCTTCGGCTTTATTTGTACTAGCTCTAATTCTTTTTCCATGCTATTCCTTTTCCCAAACCCAATCGATCTCCATAGAGGAAGCAATTCAACTTGCTATGGACCATAATGCCGAATTACAGGTTGCTTTAAAAAAGATTGAACGGCAAGAACAGTTACTCCCAAGTGCTTTTTCTATAGATAAAACGGAACTTTTTTACAATAACGATCAAAACAACATTGCTCCTAATCATTTTCCTCTTGATGTTTGGGGAATCAATCAATCCATTAAGTTCCCCACCGTTTACGGCGCACAACGGAAGGTTTTACAACAACGTATTCAATTGGCAGAAGACGAATATGAATTGATCAAATTACAGCTAATCAAAGAGGTACGAACGAAATACCATGAGATTTTGTATTGGCAAACGATTTTGAAAAAACAGACGGTGTTGGATAGTCTTTATGGAAAATTCCTAAAAGGATCTTCAGCATTGTATAAATTGGGTGGCGTGTCTGAAATCGACCTATTGAATAGTCAGGCTAAGAGAAATTCTATCGCTATACAATCCATCGAAATCAAAGAAAAATTAAACGCTGCTCGTTTTGGTTTAATGCAAAAACTTCAAATCGATGGCGATTTTGAAATTCTCCCTCCACTAGAGGAACAACTAAAGATTCAAACAATAGATACGCTCACCCATGCTGGACTCAATTATTTTTCCGATGTCCTAGTGCTCTCTCAAAAAGAACTACAACTAGAAAAACAAAGTTTACTTCCCGATCTCAACCTTTCTTTTTTTAGAGGAACAAATACCTATCCTGATGCAGCCGTTTATTCTGGAGTCCAAGTCGGTGTAGCAGTACCCCTTTGGGTTTTTGGACAAAAGTCAATGATTAAGGCAGCCAAAACGACTCAAGACATTAGAAATTTAGAAAAAACCCAGTTTAAAAAAACACTCCACACGAATTATAACACCCTTTTAGCTTCTTTAAGAAGTTATGAAGCCGTGCTAAACAACTATCGTGAAAACGGAAAAGAAGTCTCCGAAAAGACCCTCCTATTTGCAGAAAAAGCCCTGCAAAACGGTGAAATTGATTTTTCTAAGTACCTACAACACCTAGAAGACGCAACACGTATAGAAATCGATTATCTGACTGCATTATTCAATTACAACAAAACGGTCTTGGAAATTAACTATTTACTCAAATAATTATGAAAACGCCCAACTATTCATTTAGCAAATCAAATGCTTTTTATGGCCTTGGAGTTTTTTTATTGCTGCTGACCTCACTCAGCTGTAATCAAACCGAGAAAACACCAAATGAAGAAGCAAATTTGGCTGAAGATCATATTGAACTCAGTGAAATTCAATTTGAAGCAGTTCAACTCCAAACCGGGGGATTCATGGAGGATATTTTTAATGAATCTGTTCATTCCAATGGATATTTTGAGGTTCCTCCAGAAAATAAAGTGGTTATTAGTTCCTATTTTGGCGGACGCGTAAAAGAACTTAAACTTTTACCCGGAAACAAAGTAACCAAAAATCAGGATCTCTTTACTCTAGAAAACCCGGAGTTTATAAAGCTACAAGAAGAATACCTCAGTGCTAAAGGACAGATAAAAAACTTAAAAGCAGAATTTGACAGACAAGCAGATCTTTTAAAGGAGCATTTTTCTTCTGAAAAAAGTTTTCTAAAAAGTGAGTTAGATTTTCAACAAACGGTCCTCCGAATGGAATCCATTGGGAAGCAACTTCTACTGATGAATATTGATCCAGATCAACTTACTCCCTCCAACATGAGAAGCACCATAGCTGTCAAAGCCCCTATTTCGGGTTATGTAAGTTCCATAAAAACGGTAAAAGGCTCAAATTTAGCTGCTTCTCAAGAAGCAATGACAATTGTAAATGCAGACGAGCTCCATCTAGAACTTTTTATTTTTGAAAAAGATATTGAACACGTGAAAGAAGGTCAAGCAATAGACTTTTTTTTACAAAATGATCCTCAAACAACTTATCAAGCAGAAGTGCATCTAATAAACAAGTCGATTGACAAAGAGCTTCGAACAATCAATGTTCATGCTGACATTTATAAAGACAGCATACAGTCACATTTTTTTCCTGGACTCTATGTTGAAGCCTTTATTCAAACCAAAACAATTCGCTCGATGGCACTTCCAAAAGAAGCAATTGCAGAACTGGATGGGAATAACTTTGTACTCAAGTTAATGGAACACGACAACGGAAAATATACCTTTGAAAAATCGGAAGTCATATTAGGAGAATCAAATACTAAAAATGTGCAAATTTTAAATGCTGAGCAGTTTGATTCTCAAAGTCAATTTCTACTGAAGGGTACTTTTCAATTAATTGCTGAGTAAATCTAGGATTCTATATGTATAATGTTAAACGATTCTAGTGAACTTTTTAGCACATGTTTTTTTATCTGGGAATAATTTTCCCTTAGCGGTAGGCAATCTTATTGCAGACAAGATCAAATCCAATGAAATCCATGAGTACCCTTTAGAAGTTCAAAAAGGAATCCAGCTGCATCACGCGATAGATCATTTTACAGATACACATCCCCTATTCAAAGCATGTGTTACAGAGCTTTTCCCAACCTACAGGCATTACAGCCGAGTTATCGTAGATATGTATTTTGATCATTTTTTAGCATTACATTGGGATCGTTTTCACGCGGTTCCCTTAGTTGATTTTTCTGCTGATTTTTATTCAAAACTCACAACTACAGACCTTCCCTTTTCCGAAAAATTAGATCGTTTTATAAGTGCATTGACCACCTACAATTGGTTTGAGCAATACCAAAGTATCGTTGGGCTTAATGCAATTCTGGCTCAAATGGATCTGCGCACCCGATTTAATTCTAATTTAGCTGGATCAACCATCGAATTAGAAGAAAAATACGCTTATTTTGAAAATCATTTTCTGAACTTTATGGACCCCTTAATTGAATTTTCAAAATCAAAAACCAATGCTTTATGATAAGTAATTTGTCCTTCCGTTACGGCCTACTCTTTTCAATATTCAGTTTACTATTTTCATGCGCACCTGAACCTCCAGCTAAGGGAGCTGTAGTTAGTGCTAGAGAAGAAGCTTCAAAAATTGGGGTAGCCATTATGAAAAAGGGAGGAAATGCCTTTGATGCCATGATTGCGACCGATTTTGCTTTAGCGGTATGCTATCCCAATGCTGGGAATATCGCTGGAGGAGGATTTGCAGTATATCGCCTTTCAAATTCAGAAATGGGAAGTTTAGATTATCGTGAAAAAGCACCTTTAGCAGCCTATGCAGAGATGTATTTAGACGAATCAGGCAATGTAATTCCCAAGAAAAGCACTTTTGGAGGTTTATCCGTTGGCGTTCCCGGAACCGTCGCAGGTTTAGAAGCTATACATCAAAGATTTGGAAGCCTTCCATGGAAAGATTTGGTTCAGCCAGCAATTGATTTGGCTCGAAATGGATATCGAGTTACTGAAAAACAGCAACAGAGTTTCGAGAGCAATAAAGAAGAATTCATTCAAATGAATGGTGAACACACTTTATACGCTCAAAATTTTAAAGCAGGAGATCTAGTAAAAAATAATGCCCTTGCAATTACCCTTGAACGAATCGCTGAACAAGGGAGCGCCGGATTCTACCAAGGGAAGAACGCTGAAGCCTTGATCAGTCGTGTTCAAGAAACGGGAGGGGTAATAACTTTTGCAGACTTAAATGCCTACCAACCCGTATGGAGGGACCCCATCCATTTTAAATATAAAGATTTAGATATCTACACCATGGGGCCGCCCTCGAGTGGTGGTATCTGTTTGGGTCAAATTATGAAAATGATTGAGCCATTCGATATCGGACAATACAAACAAAACTCATTGGAAGCAGTTCAAATTATGGTTGAAGCCGAACGTCGTTCCTACGCAGATCGAAGTTTATATTTAGGTGACCCCGACTTTGTTCAAGTCCCTAAAGACAGTCTTTTAGACGTAAATTATTTAAACCAAAGGATGGCTACTTTTAGTTTTGATCGGGCTACCTTATCCTCTGACATCAACCCTGGAACCATCGTTTGGGAAGAAAGTGAAGAAACCACTCATTATTCCATATTGGATTCTATGGGAAATGCGGTAGCCGTTACAACGACATTAAACGGGAGTTATGGTTCAAAAGTATTTGTAGATTCTGGGGGCTATTTTTTAAACAATGAAATGGACGATTTTAGTAGTAAGCCCGGAGTTCCAAATATGTTTGGTCTCCTTGGAGGGAAAGCTAACGCAATAGCTCCAGAAAAACGCATGCTCAGTGCAATGACCCCAACCCTTGTCTTGAAAAACGGTGCATTGTCTATGATTGTTGGAACTCCTGGAGGGTCTACCATCATTACCTCTGTTTTGCAAACTATTTTAAATGTGTACGAGTTTGAAATGACTCTTCAGGAAGCCGTAAACGCCCCTCGTTTTCACCACCAGTGGTTGCCCGACTTGGTAACTTTTGAACCCAAACGTTTTGATGCGGGTTTTATACAAAAGATGCAGGCAAAAGGTTACGACATCAAAGAGGAATACAGCCGCATCATCGGCAGGGTGGATGGAATCCATATTTCGGAAGAAAATGAGATCACTACAGGCGCTGATCCTAGAGGAGATGACAAGGCTGTACTATTCTATTAATTCGTTTCCTTTACTAGAAAGACTGTAATATTATCTTATTTTTGCAGTCTGTAAGCTATGAGAAAAACAACGAATACCATTCGTATTGAAGGGGCACGTGTCCATAACCTGAAGAATATCAACCTAGAAATTCCTCGAAACGAATTGGTCGTTATTACTGGACTCTCGGGTAGTGGAAAATCTTCTTTAGCCTTCGATACACTCTATGCTGAAGGTCAGAGGCGTTATATGGAGACCTTTTCTGCCTATGTACGTCAGTTTTTGGGGAATATGGAACGTCCAGATGTAGATAAAATCGACGGTTTGTCCCCTGTAATTGCCATTGAGCAAAAAACAACTTCCAAAAGCCCTCGTTCTACTGTTGGAACCATCACGGAACTATACGATTACATTCGACTTCTCTTTGCTCGTGTTGGAACCGCATACAGTTATGTGACCAATCAAAAAATGATTAGTTATAATGAAGAACAAATCCAATCCTTGCTACTTGAAGAATATCTCGAACAAAAAGTAATTCTACTGGCTCCTATCATTAAATCCAGAAAAGGACATTACAGAGAACTTTTTGACTCGCTTGCTAAACAAGGTTTTTCTAAGGTACGTGTGGATGGACAGGTGGTAGATTTGACCCCAGGAATGAAAGTAGATCGATATAAGACCCATGATATTGAATTGGTTATCGACCGATTTACTGTCAAAAAAGAAGAAACTTTTTTAAAACGGCTTAACGAATCCCTCAACACTGCATTGCATTATGGAGAGGACGTAATGATGGTCTTGCGTTTGGAGGATAATAAAGCTCGCTACTTTAGCAAAAACCTCATGTGTCCTACCTCAGGAATCTCCTATCCTATCCCCGAGCCCAATACCTTTTCATTTAATTCGCCAAAAGGTATGTGTCCGGTTTGCAAAGGTCTTGGTGTTCAGCACAAAGTAAACTTAAAAAAAATAATTCCCGACGACAGTATTTCTATAGCCCAAGGGGGACTTGTTCCGTTAGGAACCAAAAAAACGAGTTGGACCTATAAGCAAATTGAAACCATTGCCAAATGTTACCATTTTGAATTAACCGACCCCATTCGTAAAATTCCAACAAAAGGAATGGAGGTGATTTTGAAAGGAAGCCAAGAAAAATTTGAAATTCCCTCAGCGGTTTTAGGAATTACTCGAACCTATAAAATTGATTTTGAAGGTTTAGAACACTATATCGAATCTTCCTATGAAGAAGCAGCTACGGCAAGCATTAAAAGATGGGCATCCAATTACATGGACAGTTATCTGTGTGAAGGCTGTAAGGGTTCTCGGCTTCGAGAAGAGGCGCTAAACTACCGACTCAACAATTGCAATATCGCTGATTTGGTGGGAATGGATTTAAAGGATTTATATACTTGGATTTCTGAACTTGACCAAAGTTTAAATGCGAATGAGAAAAAGATAGCCACCGAGATTTTAAAGGAAATTCGTGTACGCCTTGAATTCCTTTTAAATGTTGGTTTGGATTATTTACAATTAAACCGATCGTCTAAATCGCTATCGGGTGGAGAAGCTCAGCGTATTCGATTAGCTACCCAAATCGGCTCGCAATTGGTTGGTGTACTCTATATCCTTGACGAACCCAGTATTGGTCTTCATCAACGCGATAATGATCGATTAATCCAATCTCTACTCGCTTTAAGAGATTTAGGAAATTCTGTAATAGTAGTTGAACACGACAAAGACATGATGTTGAGTGCAGATCATCTTATTGACATGGGACCTTTTGCGGGTAAAAATGGCGGTGAAATCATTTCACAAGGAACTCCCTCAGAAACATTAAAACAAAATACGCTGACTTCCCAATATTTAAGTGGTAAGCTGCTGATTGAAATTCCTACTAAAAGAAGAAAAAGCAATGGAAATAGCCTCTTCCTTGAAGGTTGCACAGGTAACAATTTAAAGAATATCGATGTGGAATTCCCCTTGGGAATCATGATTGGTGTAACAGGAGTCTCAGGAAGTGGAAAATCAACTTTGGTAAACGAAACGCTTTATCCGATATTAAATGAACACCTTTTTAACGGTGTCAAGGTTCCCCTACCCTACAAAAAAATTTCAGGCTTGAAATATATTGACAAAGTTGTCGATATCAATCAAAGTCCTATTGGACGAACCCCGAGAAGTAATCCAGCAACCTATTGCGGTGTTTTTAGTGAAATTCGTAACCTCTTTACTTTAACTCCCGAAGCGCAAATCCGCGGTTATAAACCGGGACGGTTTAGTTTTAACGTGGTTGGTGGTCGTTGTGAGACATGCCAAGGGGGTGGAATGAAGGTCATTGAAATGAACTTTCTACCTGATGTTTATGTGGAATGCGAAAGTTGCCAAGGAAGGCGTTTTAATCGAGAAACTTTAGAAATTCGTTTTAAAGGAAAATCGATATCAGATGTTTTAAACATGTCCATCAATGAAGCTTGTGACTTTTTTGAAGCATTGCCCAAAATTTATCGAAAATTAAAAATGATACAAGATGTTGGGTTGGGATACATTACCCTAGGGCAATCCTCAACCACCCTCTCCGGTGGAGAAGCTCAACGAATCAAGTTAGCAAGTGAACTTTCTAAAAAAGATACTGGAAATACTTTTTACATTTTAGATGAACCTACTACAGGCCTCCATTTTGAGGATATCCGTGTTCTATTAGGGGTGCTTAATCGATTGGTCAATAAAGGAAATACGGTTTTGATTATTGAACATAACTTAGACGTTATAAAACAAGTAGACCATATCATTGACATCGGTCCTGAGGGCGGAAGCAAAGGGGGTGAATTGCTGTTTAGCGGAAAACCAGAAGAGCTTATTCATGTTGAGAGAAGTCATACAGCACGTTTTCTTGCAAAAGAATTAGAACTACAACTTAATACCGTAACATGAATAAAATCAAAGCGAAAAATTGGAGTGAAATAAAATCCAATGACTCCTGGGCATTATTTAAAATCATGAGTGAGTTCGTAGAGGGCTATGAGACGCTCAGTGCTATAGGACCTTGTATTTCAATATTTGGGTCAGCAAGAACCCATGAAAACGATCCGAATTACCAATTAGCCGTATCTATAGCCGAGGCAATTGCGAACTCTGGGTATGGAATTATTAGCGGCGGTGGACCAGGAATAATGGAAGCTGCAAACCGAGGGGCTCAAAAGGCTGGAGGAACTTCTGTAGGATTAAATATTGAGTTGCCCTTCGAACAAAAAAGCAATCCCTATATCGATCAAGACAAACTGATTAATTTTCAATATTTTTTTGTTAGAAAAGTGATGTTTGTAAAATACGCCCAAGGATTTGTTGTAATGCCGGGTGGTATAGGTACGTTAGACGAATTGTTTGAAGCCTATACTTTAATTCAAACCAATAAAGTCACCAAATTTCCAATCATCTTGGTCGGAAGAGAGTATTGGGGTGGTCTCCTCGATTGGATTAAAAACACCTTGCTAAAAGCGAATACTATCAGTCCAGAAGATTTGGATTTAATAGAATTAGTAGACACTAAAGACGAAGTAATGGAGTGCTTAAACCGTTTTTATACTCAAGACAATTTCAAGCCAAACTTCTAAATGAGAGCTTCCTTCTATACTGTTTTTATTTTCGTACTCGCACTAGGTATAGGGGGTTTTTCTTGGTCTCAAAGCAATTATGTCATTGATGCCCAGCTCAATATTGAAGAAGAGCGCATGGTCGTTTCTCAGAAAATTGAATTTAAAAACGAAACAAGCTCCCCTCTTCAGACGCTTTATTTTTACGATTGGGCTAATTCCTATCAGGGGGCTCCCGCCCCCTTGGCAAGTCATCTTGCCAATGAATTTAATCGGAGTTTTTATATCAGTGCGAATAGTAAATTGGGATATACTCAAATCAATAAAATTGAAGGTTCTTTGCCTATTGAACAATGGTCCCGGTTAGAAGATCAATTGGACATCATAAAAATCGAACTGAAAGAATCGGTTGCGCCTGGAGAACAAATTTTCTTCCAGTTGGACTATATAGTTAAAATACCTGACGACCGATTTACGGGTGTTGGGATCACTTCAAATAAAGGAGTTTTTCTACGTGACTTATTTGTAAGCGTTGCCCCCATGTTAAATGATCAATGGCTGATTCACAGTAACCTTGGATTTCGAGATTACAGCAGTGTGCCCAATCATTACAAAATAAAATGGACCTATCCTTCTACTTATCAGCTGGTCAGTAATTTAAATGAAATTCACAAGGAGATCGCCGCAGGAGAAGCAGTAAAAATCTCTTATTTTGAAGATAAAAACAGTAGTAGTCCTGAATTTGTTTTCGATCTGAAAGATAGTTTTCGAGTCATTGAAATTAACGACGGATTTTCGATCATTACCGACATCGCGCCTCCAAAAAACGAAAATTTTGATGAATACAAAGCCATAAAACAAATTGATAGTTTTGTCAAACAAATACTGACTCCAATTGAGAATAATAAACTGTTGATCTTAAAAAAAGATTACTCCAAAAATCCTATTGTAGGAATCGGGGAAGCTTTATCTTTTTTAAAACCTTTTACGGAAGGGTTTAGTTTTGAAACGAAATTTTTAAAAACCTATTTAGCTTCTTATCTTAATGAATTGTTGATTATCAACAAAAGAAAAGATCACTGGATTACGGGTGGAATACAGACCTACATCTTGATGAAATATGTTGAAACCTATTATCCAGACAGCAAGTTTCTCGGTAGCCTAAATCAATATAAAGTGCTCGGGAAAACACCTTTTAATGCCTTTAGCGCTACTAAAATCGGATTTAATGAAAGCTATTCCTTTATTTACGAATTTAGTGAGCATGCCAACAGACAACAGGAAGACACCTTGGGTAAAGGACAACTTACAAAATCAAACGAACTCTATACCATCCCCTACCACGTGGGGTCGGGGTTGAGTTATTTGGATTCCTATTTAGGGGATAATATTTTAAACAACTCCATCAAAGAATTCTCCCAAAGCCGAGGTAAAAAATCCTTACAGGAAGTACTTCAGAAACATACCGATAAAGAAATTAATTGGTTTTTCGATACCTATCTTACGGATCGAGAAGCCTACGACCTTTCCATCAATAAGGTGTTGAAAAACAAGGGGATGATTCGAATTTCAGTATCGGAAAAAAACAACAAACCCCTACCCTACAAACTCGATTTAATTAAAGACGATAAGATCATTAAGGAACAATGGATTCATCACACTGGAAAAGATACGCTTATTGATTTAAGGGCTGGAGATGCGGATTTTATTGCAATTAATTCCAATCGCTTTTTACCTGAGAAAAACAGACCCAACAATTGGAAATATTTACAATCAGCCTCTGGGTTTAAACCCCTGCAATTTACCTTTTATGGTGACAGTGAAAATCTAGCTCGAAATCAGATGTTTTATCACCCCATTTCTGATTTTAATATTTATGACGGTTTTACAGCCGGTATGCGACTCTATAATACCCGGGTTAAAAACCAACCCTTTGAGTTGGACTTGCACCCCCAATATTCTCTGAAAGAGGATGCCTTCGTTGGCTTTTTTAGAACTCGCTATCGGTTTATCAATCACAAAAGCAAGAACTATCTAAATCAAGCTATTCTTACGGGCAAAAGCTTTCATTACAATACCAACCTCAGGTACACTTCAATTCATCCCTCCTTTACGATGTACTTTAGACCGTTAGATCTTCGTTCCAATAAACGCCAGCTGCTCAATTTCTCCTGGCATAATGTGTTCCGAGATAAAGACCCCAACATTATCACAAACCCTGACTATAGCATCTTGAGCTTTTTACACCGATATGAAAATGCGGATGCAGTGAATGTATTCAACACCAGTTCAAATTTGGAGGTGTCGGATAAATTCGGTAAGATATATTTCTCAAGTCAATATCGCAAACTATTCCCCAGTGGAAGGCAGTTTTCCATTCGATTTTTTGCTGGGAAGTTTCTATGGCACAATACCACAGAAACCCCCTATTTCGATTTTAACCTAAACCGCTCCCCAGACTACCTTTTTCGATATGATTATTTAGGGCGCTCGGAAGATTCGGGAATTTACAGTCAGCAATTCATACCCACTGAGGGAGGTTTTAAAGCCTTTTTTGAGGAATCTTCGGCAAACAATTACATGACCTCCATCAACGCCTCGATTGGGGTATGGAAATGGATAGAATTTTACGGTGATGTTGGATTGCTCCGCAACCAATCCAGGGCTGCAGTCGGCTATTTTGATTCTGGATTCAAATTCAATTTAGTTCCCGATTACTTCGAGATCTTTTTTCCCTTGTATTCTTCCAACGGTTTTGAGCTTACACAATCCAGATATGCTACTAAAATTAGATTCATCTTTACCCCTCGCTTAAAAACGCTGAGTAACTTATTCAGCCGAAAATGGTTTTAAAGCTGTCTTAATGGTGACTAAAATTCGATGAAGGGTTAGATCATAGGAGACCTTTATTTTTTTTTGTATTTTCGTGCAACCATATGAAAATTCAAAGTACGGAAGACGAACTGAAAATAAGTTTCGAGGCTTTTAAATCAAGAGTCTTGGAGGATTATCGAATTGCTGTGTTGAGCAGAGAGTGCAGTTATTTAGGAAGAAGAGAAGTGTTTTCTGGAAAAGGAAAATTCGGGATTTTCGGCGATGGGAAAGAGCTTCCTCAACTTGCGATGAATCACTTCTTTCAAAATGGTGATTTTAGATCAGGGTATTATCGTGATCAAACCTTACTCCTTGCACAAGGACTGTTAACCGTAACTAATATTTTTGCAGCACTCTATGCGGATTTGGATCGAACCCGAGAACCCATGTCTGGAGGACGTCAAATGGGGGGGCATTTTGTTACCCCTAGTCGTGATGAAAATGGGAATTGGTTGGATGTCATCAACCGAAAGAATCACAGTGGAGATATTTCCCCTACAGGTTCTCAAATGCCAAGATTATTAGGCTTAGCTCAAGCTTCTAAAGTATATCGTGAGCTTAAAACGCTGAATAGAGAGAACTTCTCGAAAAACGGAAACGAAATTGCCTGGGGTACAATCGGGAATGCAAGTACCAGTGAAGGGATGTTTTTTGAAACCATCAATGCTGCAGGTGTAATGCAAGTCCCTATGGTCATCAGTATTTGGGATGACGAATACGGAATCTCAGTTTCTAATAAAGACCAAACGACTAAGGAAAGTATTTCTGAAGCACTTATTGGCTTTCAGCGCACTCCCGAACAAAAAGGCTTTGAAATCATCAAAGTAAAAGGGTGGGATTATTTAGCGCTGATTGAAGCCTATTCGAAAGCCTCTACCCTAGCCAGAGAAGAGCACGTTCCCGTGCTTGTACATGTTGTTGAATTGACACAACCTTTAGGACATTCCTCCTCAGGTTCTCATGAGCGATACAAGTCCAAAACCCGTTTGGAATGGGAGCATGAATTTGATTGCAATCGAATAATGCGCAAATGGATACTGGAAGAAGGCTTTGCTGAAGAAGAAGAGCTTATTCAAATGGAGGAAGCGGCTTCTAAGGAAGTTCGTGATGCCAGAAGAAAGGCCAGAGAGGCCTATGAATCCCCGATTCTTAAAGAAAAATTAAAACTTAAATCATTCACCCCTCTACTTGTAAAAGAAACTCATAACGATCCAAAACTTCAATTGATCCTCTCTCGACTTGAGCAAGTGGACGAGTTGGGCTATAAGGATATTATTTCTGCAGGAAGACAAATCAAAATACTACTTGCCAAATACCCTCAAGCAAAGGACGAAGGGTTTAAACAATGGCATACTGCTCTTTCTAAATCCATTTCAAATAAAATTTCTTCACACCTTTACACGGTTTCTAAAAAAGATTTGATCCGATTTAAAAGTGTTCCTCCCCAATTTGAGGAAGGTGCCAAAGCAGTCGATGGTCGAATCATTATTCGAGACAATTTTGATGCCCTCCTCCAACGACATGACAACTTGTTAATCTTCGGTGAAGATGTAGGAAAAATTGGAGATGTCAATCAGGGTCTGGAAGGGTTACAAAAAAAGTATGGAAGTTTGCGTATCGCTGATACGGGCATTCGTGAAGTTACCATAGCAGGACAAGGCATAGGATTAGCACTTCGTGGGTTGAGACCCATAGCAGAAATTCAATATTTGGATTATATTTTATACTGCATACAATTATTAAGTGATGATTTAGCTTCAATGAACTACAGAACTGTAGGTCAGCAAATTGCACCATTAATAATCCGTACAAGAGGACACCGATTGGAAGGCATATGGCATTCCGGCTCCCCAATGGGAGGGATGATTCATTTGTTGCGCGGTATGCATATAGTGGTGCCCCGAAACATGACCCAGGCCGCAGGTTTTTACAATACGCTGATGCAAATTGAACAACCCGCTGTAGTAGTAGAATCATTGAATGGTTATCGTTTAAAAGAAATCCCTCCAGTGAATCTTGGGGAGTTTACCATTCCCTTAGGTCAAATTGAAATTATGAGAACCGGGTCCGATGTAACCGTTGTTTCTTATGGGTCAACACTTCGAATAGTAGAAAAAACTGCAAAAACACTAGCACAAGAAGGGATCTCCATTGAAGTTATCGATGCTCAATGTCTTATTCCGTTTGATCTAAAAAATGAAATTCGAGAAAGCGTAGAAAAAACAAACCGTTTGCTCATTGTAGACGAGGATGTCCCTGGAGGGGCAGGTTCTTATATCCTTCAACAGCTTATAGAAAAACAAGATGTTTTCCCACTTTTGGACAGCAGTCCAAAATTACTTTCCGCTAAAGCACACCGACCAGCTTATGGAGGAGATGGGGACTATTTTTCTAAACCTTCAGAAGATGATATTTTCGAATCGGTTTATGCAATAATGCATGAATTTGACCCACAAAAGTTCCCACTTCATTAAAGAGTAAAAAGCTGAATCAGCAAAGTTTCCAGGATTTCGCTGGAAGAAGAATTGGTTCCCGTAATCCCTTTGCTTTTTAAATCAGCTTCAAAAACACATTTCATCGCCTTACTTATTTGTCGCATACTTAAGCGTTTCGCTGCGATTTCGAATTCCTTTAAAAAAAATGGAGAAACCCCTATCACAGCAGCAGCATTGCTAGATTTCCCGATTCCTTTGAGAAGTAATAACTTCTGAAAATAGGTGTGCAATGAGGATAAGGTAAGCACTAAAGGATTGGATTTGGCATTGAGGTTTAAATATTGAACTATCTGAAATGCCAATGAGAAATTTCCTAACCCGATCGCCTTCTGAAGTTCAAAACTATTATAGGTTTTACTGATTCCTACGTATTTTTCTATGGAATGTTCATCAACGAACTCCCCGGGTTTTACCACCAACTTTAATTTCTTCAACTCATTTGATAATTGGGTTAAATTGGAACCTACATAGGAAGAAATCAATTCAATTGCGGTTGGGGTGAGCTCCAATCCTAGAGACTTTGCATGTTGATTAACCCATTGAGGAATTTGGTTATCGTAGAGCGGTTTTACCGTCAGAATTTCACCAAATTTATCAGCCGCTTTATACAGTTTTTTACGTTTATCAAATTCTTTGTGCATATAGCAAAAAACAAGCACCGTCTTAGGAGTGGGTTGACTAGCATAGATTGCCAAATCCTCTAAAGAGGAAGGCAAGAGCAGTTGGGCTTCTTTTACCACAACCACATTGTATTCTGCAATCATGGGATAGCGTTTCGCCGTTTCAATGATGTCAGAGGCAGAAGCCTCTTTTCCATAAAAAACAGTATAATCAAAATCTCTAGACGATTCATCAACTAAATTGGAAATCAATGCCGCAAGGACTGCGTCGATATAATAGGATTCCGTACCCGACAAGAGATAGAATGGTGAAAACTGACGTTTTTCAATTTTGGAAAGTAGCGTGAAGAACGCTTGCATATTAAAAATTTATTGCAATTTTACACCATGGAGAAACTCAATTTTCCACCCTGTCAACTACAGCTCAAAAATAAGGAAAATAAACCCTTTATCTTTGACCTTGTCCGTAAAAAATGGGTGCTATGTACTCCAGAAGAATGGGTTCGCATTCATTGCCTCTATTATTTAATCGAGACACTAGGCTATCCAGCCTCCTGGATCAAAGTTGAAAACGAAATCACACTGTACAATATGAAAAAGCGTTTCGATATCATGGTCGTAGATCCAAGGAAGGGAAACCTCGTTTTAGTTGAATGTAAAGCTCCAAATGTGCCCATAACCCAAAAGACTTTTGATCAAATTGCTCAATACAATCTTCAGGTAAACAGTGTGTTTATGATGTTGACCAACGGGTTGAATCACTATTTTTGCCTCATGGACTATACAAAGAAAGAGTACCGCTTTATTGAACAGCTTCCCAAACATGCAGCAAGTTTATGAAAACGGTAGCCGTTGTTTTGCTAAATTTTAACGGATTGGAGCTTTTAAAACAGTTCTTGCCAACAGCAATTGAATGTAGTCCGGAGGCACGGATTGTAGTACTAGACAACGCTTCCTCAGATGGTTCCGTAGGATGGGTTCAGCAAAATTATCCAGAAGTTCAATGTGTGGTTTTACAAAAAAATCTAGGATATGCTGGTGGCTACAACGAAGGACTCAAACAAGTACAAGCGCGTTTTTACGCCTTAGTCAATACCGATGTTCAACTTACTCCAGGCTGGCTCAAGCCTCTACTTAACAGACTAGAAAAACAGCCGAAAACAGCTGCAGTACAACCTCATATCCTCGACTACAACAAACGATCGCACTTTGAATACGCTGGAGCAGCAGGAGGTTTTATCGATTCTCTAGGAATTCCGTTTTGCAGAGGCAGAATACTGAAGTACTGCGAAGTTGATGAAGGCCAATACGATGAAGTCGCGCCTGTTTTTTGGGTTAGTGGAGCTTGCTTTTTAATTCGAAGTGAACTTTTTTGGAAGCTCGGTAGTTTTGATGCTACTTTTTTTGCGCATCAAGAAGAAATTGACCTCTGTTGGAGACTCTTTAATGAAGGCTTTACTTTAGAAGCGGTTGGAAATTCAAAAGTGTACCATATCGGAGGAGCAACGTTACCCCTTTCGTCAAAGAAAATTTTCCTCAATCACAGAAATTCCCTACTCATGTGCTACAAAAACCTACCTCAAGCTAAGCTCTACAGTACGCTGTTTAAAAAGCTATGTCTTGACGGTCTGGTAGGGATCCTTTATTTATTCAAATTAAATTTTAAAGCTTTTGGAGCAATAATCCATGCACATTACTCGTTTTACAAACTATTGAATTCTAAAAATAGAACCAGAACAATCAATCCCCATAACCTAAACTACTTTCATCGAAAAAGTATTTTACTGGATTATTTTGTTTACAGGCGTTTAAAATTCAATGATTTGAACAAAAATTATAAATAATTTCTGTTAATTTGTAAAACAAAAAATCAAAATAAAACATCACTATGAAAAAAGCTATCGCTTTAATGGTATCAGGGATATTGTTATCTTCCTGTGTATCACAAAAGAAATTCAACGAACTTGAAGAATTACAACAAAATACCAAAAACCTTTTAGACTCTGCAACGGTTAAGTTAAATACCTGTAACGAAGATAAAGAAGCTGCTTTAGCCTCTCTTGCTACTTTACAAGAACAAAACCAGTTTTTAAAAGCTAATAACCAAGACCTAATCAATAACATCGGAAACCTTACTACCCTTTCACAGAAAGGAGCTGAGAACCTCGAGATGTCATTGGAGAGTATGAAAGAAAAAGATATCCGTATCCAGAGAATGCAAGATGCTGTTACTAAGAAAGATTCTGTAACGCTTGCTCTTGTAACCAGCTTGAAAGGAGTCTTAGGAAACTTAAGCGACGAAGACATTGAAATCAATGTTGAAAAAGGAGTTGTATATGTTTCTATTTCTGATAAACTCTTATTTAGAAGTGGAAGTTATACGGTAACTGCTCGAGCAAAAGAGGTTTTAGGAAAAGTTGCTAAAGTTGTAAATGACAAGCCAGAACTCGAGTTTATGGTAGAAGGTCATACAGACAACGTGCCAATCAAAGCAGAGGGTATATTAGATAACTGGGATCTTTCAGTTAAGCGTGCTACCGCTGTAGTTCGTATTCTTGAAAACGATTTTGGTGTAGCTCCTGCTCGTATGACAGCTGCTGGAAGAAGTTTCTACATTCCTGTTGCTGATAATGACACTGCTGCAAACCGTGCTAAGAACAGAAGAACACGCATCGTGGTTCTTCCTAAGTTAGATCAGTTTTACGATCTAATTTCAAAAGGAATGGAAGCGGCTCAATAATCCATTTTCTTTCAGAGAATTTAAGAGCTACCCTCGGGTAGCTCTTTTTTTTGTCCTATTTTTCACCAATTACACAAAATAAATTCATTTTATCCCTGTATAAAATGAGGTTTGAAGTGGTATCTTTGAAGTATGAGTATTGGTTTAAATATTGAGAATCTTAAAAATTCACTTCCTAAAGAAGTTACGCTTGTAGCGGTTTCAAAAACAAAGTCGAATGCTGAAATTATGGAGGCTTATGAAGCTGGACAGCGCGTTTTTGGGGAGAATAAAATTCAAGAAATGGCTTCAAAATGGGAAGCCTTACCCAAAGACATTTTGTGGCACATGATCGGTCATGTACAGACCAACAAAGTGAAATACATGGCGCATTTTGTGGATTTAATTCATGGTGTAGATAGCTTGAAATTACTTAAAGAAATTAACAAGCAAGCCCTCCGTTGCCAGCGTTCTATATCTTGCTTAATTCAAATTCGAATTGCAGAAGAAGAAACAAAATTCGGACTTCCACAAGAAGAGTTAATCGAATTACTAGAAGCTGCTCAAGAACTCAAACAAGTTAAGATTGTTGGACTTATGGGGATGGCAAGTTTTACAGAAGATACCAATCAGATTTTGCATGAATTTGATCTTCTCAAATTACTTTTTGACAAAACCAAAACTCAATATCCAAATTGTTCAATTCTCTCCATGGGAATGAGTGGAGATTATGAATTAGCCATCGAGAAGGGTTCTACTATGATACGCGTAGGAAGCAAGATTTTTGGTCATCGGAATTATTCATAATGTATGCCGTTCTTGACATAGAAACTACAGGGGGTAAATACGACGAAGAAGGGATCACTGAAATTGCGATATACAAACACGATGGAAAAAAAGTCATTGATCAATTTAGCAGTCTTGTAAACCCTCAAATTCCCATTCAGCCTTTTGTTCAAAAACTGACAGGAATTTCCACTAAAATGTTGCTCAATGCTCCAAAATTCTATGAAGTGGCTAAACGAATCGTAGAAATCACTGAAGATTGTGTGTTGGTGGCGCATAACGCCTCTTTTGACTATAGAATTTTGCAAACAGAGTTTCGGAGATTAGGCTTTGCTTTTGAGAGAAAATCCCTTTGTACCGTTGAACTATCCAAGGCTCTTCTACCCGATCTCCCCGCCTACAATTTAGGAAAGCTTGTTCGGCATTTGGGAATTCCCTTTGCAGACCAGCACCGAGCTCATGGTGATGCCAAAGCCACGGTAAAGCTTTTTGAATTGCTTATAGAAAAAGACATTAAAAAAAGTATCTTAAAAACGCATATTAGCGAGGCACATCCGAACAAGGTAGCTCCAAAATTTTTGGATATCGTTGACGGTTTGCCAACCGAAATGGGGGTGTATTATATTCATAATATGCATAACCAGATTATTTATATTGGAAAAAGCAATAACATAAAAAAAAGAATTTTAAGTCATCTTACTTCCAATTCTAAGAAAGGCCAAACAATACAAAATGAAATTTCTTCTGTTTCCTATGAACTTGTGAGCAGTGAATTAATAACCCTTCTCAAAGAACAAAATGAAATTAAAATCATCCGTCCAAAGCTCAATAAAGCGATGATTCGGAGAACATTTCCCATGGGAATTCGAGTAGAGGAAACGGAGGACTACCCTAAGTTGATCCTGGAACAAGTTAGGAAAGAACATCACTATCTAAGCGTTTATAAAAATCAGAAGGCAGCAAAGGCTGCGCTACACTATTGGTGTGAAAATTATGGCATTTGTCTTCAGAAAACCAGTCTATCACAAGCAAAAGGAGCTTGCTTTTATTACGGGATAGAAATATGCCAAGGCCCGTGTGTCGGACTGGAGTCCGTAAACGAGTATAAAGAAAAAATAAATGCCTTAGTGGCAACGTTAAGCTACCCACATCAGGATTTTTTAATCGTATTAGACGGTAGAAAAACAGGGGAATCTTCTTTTGTTTATCTTAAAGACAACTGTTTTCAGGGCTATGGTTATTACGAATTAAATCACCAAATCAAGACTTCCAAACGAATTGAATCACGATTGGTTCAAATGGAAGATAATCCCGATACTCAAAAATTAATTCGAAGCTTTTTAGCACGGAAAAAATACAATAAGTTAATACCTTTGTGAAACGCCCAAAACAGAACCTCAATACTCATCTATGAAGAAATGGAGACATAGACTTCATGAAATCATTTACGAAGCCGATACCCCAGAAGGAAAACTATTTGATATTCTCTTATTAGTTGTCATTTTATTAAGTGTCCTCTTTGTGGCATTAGAAAGTGTATCTTCAATTGATGCTGTTTATCACCATTACTTAAATACTGCTGAATGGATCATCACCCTAGTTTTTTCGATCGAATATTTATTGAGAATTATTTGTATCACTAAACCTACTAAATACATCTTTAGCTTTTACGGGATTATCGATTTGTTGTCCACGTTGCCTATGTACCTATCGCTCTTGTTTATTGGAACCCACAGCCTTGTTGCTCTAAAAGCCCTAAGGCTGTTAAGAGTGTTTCGGATTCTTAAACTCACCAAGTACATCAGCGAATCCAATCAGCTTTTATTTGCTTTGCGAAAAAGCAGAAGAAAGATTTCTGTTTTTATCTTTGGAGTTTTGATTTTATGTATCATCTTTGGCACCTTAATGTATTTAATCGAAGATGAAGCAAGTGGTTTCACAAGTATACCAAGAAGTATTTACTGGTGCATAGTAACGCTAACCACAGTTGGATATGGAGATATAGCTCCACAAACACCAATAGGTCAATTGGTTGCCTCCTTAATTATGATATTAGGTTACGGTATTATAGCCGTTCCTACTGGGATCGTAACTGCAGAAATGACAAGACAAAATCCTATCGATTCCAATACCCAAGTTTGCCCCCATTGTTTAACTCAGTTTCATTCTCCAAAAGCAACCTATTGCTATAAGTGCGGAGAACCCATTCATTATGTCAACTAAAACACTCATCTACATTGCAGGGCCAACCGGTGTAGGAAAAACAAAAACGAGTATTGAACTAGCAAAAGCTTTTAATACCGTCATCTTATCCTGTGATTCCCGTCAATTTTATAAAGAAATGAAAATTGGAACAGCTGCTCCTTCTGAGGAAGAGTTAGCGGCCGTAAAACACTATTTTATTCATAACAAATCTGTTACAGATTCGTACACGGTAGCCGATTTTGAAAAAGAAGCTATTGAGACCTTAGATACACTCTTTAAAGAAAATGACACGGTCATCATGGTAGGGGGTTCGGGAATGTATGCAGACGCTGTAATGTTTGGAATGGATCAATTCCCTGAAGTTTCAGAAGAGATCCGTAACCAGATTCGAGTATTTTATCAAACCCATGGGATTAAGGGAATACAAGATTTACTTTTAGAGAAAGATCCCAAGTATTATTCGCGAGTGGACATTAATAATCCCGTTCGAATCCTTAGAGCACTTGAAGTGTGTATTGCCTCTGGCAAGCCCTACTCTTCCTACCTGGGTCAAACTGAAAACGAACGCAATTTTGTGTCTAAAATGATTATTTTACACAGTCCTAGAACTGCGCTGTACGAGAAAATCAATGCCCGAGTAGATCAAATGGTAGCTGCTGGCTTGGAAGAAGAAGTCCGTAGTTTACTCCCTTATAAAAATCATTCTGCACTGCGAACTGTAGGGTATAAAGAATTGTTCCTCTATATCGATGGCAAATGCACTTTGGAGGAAGCCATACACGAGATCAAAAAGAATAGTAGAAGGTATGCCAAAAGGCAAATTACCTGGTTCAAAAAATACGATAATGCACTTTGTTTCCCAGCAAATACTCCAATCGATGAAATCTCTGATTTACTGAAGGAATCCCATGATTAAAAGCGAATCAAACTTTTCGTTTTGCTAGGTAGTTGGAAATGTTGACTTGGATTCTATCCTCAATATTTTCAAGATTTGCTTTAACAAATGGTTTGCCTGTGATGTTTTCATACAATTCAATATAGCGTTCTGAAATGGAGTTGATTCGTTCCGAATCCATCTCAGGAAGCGTTTGTCCTTCCAAACCTTGAAATCCATTACTGATAAGCCATTGGCGAACAAATTCTTTGGAGAGTTGTTTTTGAGGCAAGCCTTCTTTTTGTCTTTCTTCATAGCCTTCTTCATAGAAATAGCGTGAAGAATCTGGAGTGTGAATCTCATCAATCAAGACCACCTTTCCCTCCGCTGTTTTACCAAACTCATATTTGGTGTCCACTAAGATCAATCCTTGTTTTTTGGCAATTTCGGTACCGCGTTGAAACAGAGCACGCGTGTATTTTTCCAATTGTATATAATCAGACTCTTCTACAATTCCTTGACGAAGAAGCTCTTCCCTTGAAATGTCTTCGTCATGGCCTTCTTCAGCTTTAGTCGCTGGAGTTATGATAGGGGTTTCAAATCGGTCGTTTTCTTGCAATCCCTCCTCCATTCGGACTCCACAAAGAATTCGCTCGCCTGTTTTATAGGTTCGTGCTGCATGACCTGAAAGATATCCTCGTATTACCATTTCTACCTTAAAGGGTTCGCAAGCTCTCCCCACAGCTACATTTGGATCTGGAGTCGCTTCCAGCCAATTGGGAACTATGTCGGCAGTGGCTTCCATCATTTGCATGGCAATCTGATTCAAAATTTGTCCTTTGTAAGGAATTCCTTTGGGTAAAACCACATCAAAAGCTGAAAGTCGATCCGTTGCAACCATCACCAAAAGCTCGTTTTTTAAACGATAGACTTCTCTTACTTTTCCGACGTATTTTGATTCAATTCCTTCTAACTGAAGGTTGGTTTGCATTAAGGTAGTATTCAACATTAATTATCGTGTTCTATAGTTTTATAGGCTTCAATTACTTTTTTCACTAATGGGTGTCGAATAACATCCTTATCGTCTAAAAAGATGATTTCAATCCCTTCCGTGTTTTTTAATATTAATAAAGACTCTTTGAGTCCTGAAATCATTCTTCGTGGTAAATCAATCTGACCCGGATCTCCGGTAATTACAAATTTTGCGTTTTTCCCCATACGGGTCAAAAACATTTTCATTTGAGAATGGGTCGTGTTCTGAGCTTCATCCAAAATTACAAAGGCATCATCTAGGGTTCGTCCCCTCATAAAAGCCAGAGGCGCGATTTGAATTGTCCCCTTTTCGAGATAACTCTTGAGTTTTTCTCCTGGTATCATATCGCGAAGAGCATCGTAAAGCGGTTGCATATAGGGATCTAGCTTTTCGTTTAAGTCGCCCGGAAGAAAACCAAGGTTTTCTCCTGCTTCTACAGCAGGACGTGTTAAAATAATTCTTTTAACCTGTTTATCTTTTAACGCTTTTACTGCAAGGGCAACACCAGTATAGGTTTTCCCTGTCCCAGCAGGCCCAACTGCAAAAACCATATCATTTTTATAGACCGACTCCACAAGTCGTTTTTGATTATAGGTCTTTGCTTTAATAACCTTTCCTCCAACTCCATGTAGAATTTGAGTTTCTGTACCCCCGTTTAGATCATGGGGATGGTTTGTTCCAGCCCTAACTATCCGTTCGATGATCTCATCGTTTAAAACATTGAATTTACCATAATGAGCAATTAGCATGTCTATACGCTTAGAAAAGTTTTTTAGAGAATCTGCTTCTCCATAGGCTTTAAGTGTGTTGCCTCGAGCTACAATTTTTATTTTTGGATAAAAGGTGCGGAGTTTGGCAATGTGGGTGTTTTGATCCCCAAAAAACTCCTGAGGATTCACTTCCGAAAGGTCGATTTTTATTTCATTCAAAGGATACTCGGTTAAAATGAATTATTTTTGCTTAGCGCACTCGGCGCTGCGTATAAAAATAGAATAATTTTAATTAATTCATTAGAGAAAAACGACTTTATGGTCCTAGTAACTTTAACCACTGATTTTGGACATAAAGATTATTCTGTTGCAGTAATTAAAGCCGCCCTATTGGATCAAATTCCTGAAGTTGAAATTATTGATATAACTCACGAAATAAGTCCTTATAATCCTACAGAAACCGCCTATATTCTGAAAAACGCCTATGCAGCGTTTCCAAAAGGGAGTATTCATATCGTCGGTGTAGAATCTGAATACACTCCAGAAAACATTCATATTGTGATGCAATTAAATGGTCATTTTTTTATTGGAGCAGATAATGGGATATTCTCTCTAATTAAAGACGATATCAAGCCTGAAAAAATTGTAGCAATTAATATTCATAAAACGCTAAACAGCTCTTTTCCTGTTTTAGATGTTTTTGTCCAAGTTGCTGCACATATTGCACGAAAAGGAACTTTAGAAGTAATTGGAAATCCGATACAAAACATTCGAGAACTTACCAACATTAAGCCTGTTATCAATACTGAAGGGAATCAAATCATCGGAAGCGTTATTTATATTGATAATTACGGAAACGTCATCACGAATATCACACAAAAGTTATTTAAAGAAATAGGGAAATCCAGAAACTTCACCATTAATGCCCGAACCGTAAAGTTTAAAGATATTTACACAAGTTACAGTCAGGCTATCGACTTTAGTTTACCCAAAGAAAAAAGAGAGGAAGACGGAAAAAAACTTGCTTTGTTTAATACCGCTGGGCATTTGGAATTGGCGATATACAAAAGCAATCCGAATACCGTAGGCAGTGCCAGTTCCCTTTTTGGCCTGCAGTACAGAGATTTAATCACAATTCAATTCGAGTAAAATGTGGGCAATAGCTAAAAGAGAATTGCGTTTTTATTTCAGTCAATTGACCGGCTATTTGGTTGTTGGTGGTTTTTTAGTGATCACCACCTTAGCCTTGTGGTTTTTTGACACCCCATACCACCTTTTACATACAGAACTGGGATCTTTCAGTACTTTTTTTGAATTCAGCCCCCTACTCTTTCTTCTCCTTATTCCTGCGCTCAGTATGCGAACTTTTTCAGAAGAAACGTCGCAAGGAACTCTGGAGCTCCTTCTTACTAAGCCGATCTCCTCTGCAGCACTTTTTGGCGGAAAACTACTAGGCGTGTTCATGATTTTCTGTGTCGCTTTGATTCCCACCGTACTCCATGCGTATGCTCTAGATAATCTATTGCAGCAAAATAATAGTTTGGATTGGGGAGTACTTTTAAGTTCTTATCTGGCTTTGGTATTCCTTGCGATTCTATTTTCGGTAACTAGCGTCTGTGCTTCATTACTATCCACCAATCAAATCACTTCCTTTTTATTGGGTATTGCCGGCTGTTTTGTTCACTTATACCTTTGGTCCTTTTTAGCGGATCTCACTAAAACGAGTGGACTATATCAGTGGATCAATAGTCTAGGTGCTCAAACCCATTACAACAGTTTAAGTCGTGGAGTTTGGCTTTTAAATGACTTGTTTTATTTTATTGGGCTCAGCAGTGCCTTTTTTTTCTTAGGTGTTGAACTCATTCATAGAAAAAGAAAATAGATGGTACAGTTACTAAAAAAACCCCTGATGATTTTCCTAGGAACCTTTATACTGATGGCCTTAAGTGAACGAATGGGTGTACGTGTAGATTTTACTTCAGACCAACGCTATACCCTTACTCCAACTACCATTCGCTATTTAAAGGAACTTAAGGAACCGCTTTTGATCGATGTTTTTTTAGCTGGAGAACTCCCCGGTCTTTATCGTGGATTTCGAAATGAAGTTGAGGTGTTTTTGAACCAACTTAGCTATTATACAGAGGAATTGATAATTCAATACAACGATCCGTATGAACTGGGATCAACAGAACAAGTCGTGCAGGAAATGCAACGCTATGGGATGATCCCTGAAATTGTAGTTGATAACAAAGAGGGACAACGAAACGAAAGTGTTGTTTTTCCATGGATGATTGTCAATTATGGCGATGCTTCCGAGCGGGTGCCCTTGCTTCAAAAACAGTTGGGTGATACCGAAAGCCAGAAAATTACTCGTTCCCTCCAACAATTGGAGTATCTCATCATGGATGGGATCTATAAAGTTAGCCTCAAAGAAAAAGCGAATCTCGCGGTATTGACTTCTCACCAAACCTCAGCCCAAATCAAAATTGCAGATTTATTACAATCGTTAAAACCCTATTACAATTTGGGTTCTTTTGATTTAAAAAATCCAAAGGTGGGTCCGGAACTAAGTTTACAAAACTTAAATCGCTTTGACGTTTTACTGATAAGCAACCCAAGGGCGCCCTTTAGTTCAGAGGAAAAATATCTGTTGGATCAATACAGTTTACAAGGAGGGGGAATCGTGTGGCTTGTCAATGGAATTGGTATTGACCGAGATAGCTTATTTAACAACGCTGGGAAAGCCTACGGATTTCCTTTAGATCTGAATTTGGACGATTATTTTTTCCACCAAGGAATTCGAATTAATAAAGAACTAGTTCAAGATTTGTATTGCGCTCCTATTGTTTTGGCCGCCGGAGATCAGAACAATACCCAATTTATTCCTTACCCATGGGCATTTTATCCCCTACCCACTCCAGAATCTACACTAATTGGAATGGATATTGGCCCTGTATTGACTCAATTTGTGAGTCCCTTAGATCTAATCGACAACGATTTAAAAAAACGAAGTTTGTTAAAAACATCCCCCTACACCAAAAGTTCGGGTGTACCAACGTTAGTATCCTTCGAACAAGCTACTCAAAAAATACAGCCCGATCGATTTAATGAAAGTGCTAAAATTCTCGGTGTTTTAATAGAAGGCGAGCAAAATTCACTTTTTACAAATCGAATTAAACCGATTGAACTTCAAAACCATACTGTTTCGGGTACTGTGAAAGCAATTGTTTTTGGAGATGGTAATCTTGCTGAAAATCAAGTCGATAAGGGCGCTCCTATGCAGTTGGGATATGACAAGTGGACCAATAATTTTTACGGAAACAAACAACTTGTTTTAAATTCTATTCACTATTTAGCGGATAATTTCGATCGCTTGTTGATTAGACAAAAGCAATGGGATTTTAACTTGCTGGATCCCCAAAAGATAGCTTCGAGGGGACTCTTTTGGAAAATCGGGATTTTCTTTTTCCCAATCTTACTTCCTCTGCTTTTAGGAGGGTTTGTTCAAAGAGGGAGAAGTAAACATCAAGTGGGATAACTGTTGATAAGTTTGTTTTAAGAATCGAAGCATTTCAAATATATTTGAGAATAAGTTGATCGAGCAAAATAAAGCCTTTCAAGACCACTAAAAAAAGTAATTGTACTCCATTTTGAATAAACATTAACACCCTGTTATAAATGAAATTTATCGTTTCCAGTGCCGCATTACTCAAAGAACTTCAGATGATTGGAGGGGTAATCAACAGTACGAATACACTTCCCATTTTAGATAATTTCTTATTCGAGATTAATGGGGGCTTATTGACCCTCTCCGCTTCCGATTTGGAAACGACGTTCAGTACACGCTTAACGGTTGAATCCGACAGCACAGGAATGCTCGCTTTGCCGGCTCGATTGTTATTGGATACACTTAAAACCTTTCCTGAACAACCCTTAACGTTTATCAAAACGGAAAAAAATACGGTTGAAATTAGCGCTAATAATGGTAAATATGCCGTTGCCTATGTGCCGGGTGAGGAATTTCCTAAGGCGGCACAAGTAACCGATGCAAAAACCACAACGGTACCATCAAGTTTATTACACACCGCTATAAATAGTACGCTTTTTGCAAGTGGAAACGATGATCTTAGGCCTGTAATGAGTGGGGTTTTCTTTCAGTTTTCCAATACGGGCTTGACTTTCGTTGCAACAGATGCCCATAAGCTGGTCAAGTACACTCGTACGGATGCAATATCTGAGGTAGTGTCAGAATTTATAATGCCCAAAAAACCTCTTCAATTACTGAAAGGGGTATTGCATGGGGTGGCAGATGAAATTACCATTCAATACAACGAAACCAACGCTCAATTTACGTTTGGGGATTCTTTACTTACTTGTAGATTAATTGATGGAAAATATCCCAACTACGAAGCGGTAATTCCTAAAGAAAATCCAAATCAAATGCAGGTCAATCGAATTAACTTTCTGAATTCAGTGCGACGAGTCAGCATTTTTTCCAATAAAACCACCCACCAAATTCGATTGAAGATCGCAGGTGCTGCGCTTCAGATTTCTGCAGAAGATTTTGATTACAGCAACAGTGCAGAAGAACGTTTGGAATGTGATTATCAGGGAGATGATATCCAAATTGGTTTCAATTCTCGGTTTTTAATTGAAATGCTTAACAATATGGAAAGTAACGAAGTAAAGCTTTCCATGTCTCTACCGAACCGAGCAGGTATTTTGACTCCGATGGATCATACCGTAGAAGGTGAAGACATTACCTTATTAGTGATGCCTGTGATGCTTAACGATTAACTCTTGAAGCTTTAAAAGAGGTGTCATGGTGGGCCTTAGGCTGTAACCGACTCGGATAATCTTTTATACGTTCCGTTTTCTAGTTTTTCCCGAATACTCGCAAATGCATCCAAAGTAATTTGGATATCTTCTAAGGTATGGGTTGCTGTAGGGATTAATCGTAATAAAATTAATCCTTTAGGAATTACTGGATAAACAACTATAGAACAGAAGATTCCATAATTTTCTCGTAGGTCTTTTACCAAGGCCATCGCCTCTGGAATACTTCCTTTGAGATAGACTGGAGTTACACAACTTTGTGTTGTACCAATGTCAAATCCCTTTTCTTTGAGTCCATTTTGTAAAGCATCTACATTTTCCCAAAGTTTTGCTTTTAGATCGGGACGTGTGCGAAGCATGTCCAGCCTTTTTAGCGCTCCTTTGACCAATTGCATCTGCAAAGATTTTGCAAACATTTGGGATCGCATGTTGTATTTTAAGTAGTCAATGATTTCTTTATCGGCTGCTACAAAGGCCCCTGTGGAAGCCATTGATTTTGCGAATGTAGCAAAATAGACATCAATCTGATCTTGGACGCCTTGTTCGTTTCCTGCGCCTTTGCCGTTCTCCCCAAGGGTTCCGAAGCCGTGAGCATCATCTACCAAAAAGCGGAAATTATACTGTTTCTTTAAAGCTGCAATTTCTTTGAGTTTCCCTTGCTCCCCTCGCATTCCAAATACCCCTTCAGAGATGACTAATATCCCCCCTCCAGTTTGTTCGGCAACTTTGGTAGCCCGTTTTAGGTTCTTTTCTAAGCTTTCAACGTTGTTGTGCTGATAGGTAAATCGTTTTCCAAGATGAAGACGCACACCATCAACGATACAAGCATGTGCATCCACATCATATACAATGACATCGTCTTTGCTCACTAAAGTATCCACAGTAGATAAAATCCCTTGGTATCCAAAATTAAGAAGATAGGCCGCTTCTTTATCCACAAAGGTGGCTAGTTCTTGCTCCAATTGTTCATGCAAATCTGTATGCCCAGACATCATTCTGGCCCCCATAGGATAAGCAGAGCCGTATTCTAAAGCAGCTTCAGCATCTACTTTTCGGATTTCAGGTAAATTTGCCAATCCTAAGTAATCGTTTACACTCCAAGTGATCACTTCCTTGCCCTTAAATTTCATTCGATTCGAAATAGGGCCTTCTAGTTTAGGAAAAACAAAATAACCTTCTGCTTGAGAAGCCCATTTCCCTAAAGGACCTTTGTTTTCGTGTATTCTATCAAATAAATCTCTCATTCCTTTGAAGCTTTTTCTTTAATGTATTCTATGTTTTGGTGAGATTCGTTGGCAGCATCAAAAAAACCTTGCTCTGCCATCCATTCTTCACTATAAATTTTACTCATATAACGCGAACCATGATCTGGAAAAACAATGACTACAAAACTGTCTTCTCCAAAATAATCTTCTTCTGCTAACTGTTTTACGGCCTGCATGGCTGCACCGGAAGTATAGCCTACAAACATCCCCTCTTTTCGGGTAATTCTTCTCGCCATGTGAGCACTTTCCTCATCGGTTACTTTCACAAACTGATCAATAAATTCAAAATGTGTAGCCGATGGAATTAGATTTTTACCTAAACCTTCGATACGATAAGGATAAATTTCGTTGGGATCCAATTCTTGAGTCTCGTGGTATTTTTTTAAAACAGAACCGTAAGCATCTACTCCTATGATTTGAACATTCGGATTTTGTTCTTTCAAATACTTTGCACAACCCGAAATGGTTCCACCTGTACCGCTACTGGCAACCAAATGCGTAATTTTTCCTTGAGTTTGTTTCCATATTTCGGGTCCGGTAGAGCGGTAATGTGCATCTACATTCAACTCGTTAAAATATTGATTGATATAAACCGATTCTTTGATTTCAGAATGCAGTCGTTTAGCGACTTGATAGTAGGATCTTGGATCGTCTGCCGCTACATTTGCTGGACACACATGGACCTGAGCACCCATGGCACTCAACATGTTAATTTTATCTTTTGATGATTTTGAACTTACGGCAAGTATACAGTGATACCCTTTGATCATCGAAACCATTGCTAAACTGAAGCCTGTATTCCCTGAGGTAGTCTCTATGATCGTGTCACCAGGCTTTAATAGGCCTTGTTTTTCTGCTTCCTCAATAATATGGATTGCGATACGATCCTTGTTAGAATGTCCAGGATTAAATGCTTCAAACTTAGCGTAGAAATCACCTTTAAAACCCTCAACGCAGTTATTTAATTTTATTAAGGGCGTATTACCTATCAACTCAAGAATATTTTGATGGGTATTCAAAGAATGATTCATGCGATGTTTTTAAACTACTGATGCAAATTTAATAAATTTTTTTAGTCTATCTTTCCTTCAAGCTGTAAGATAAAAGCATATTGTTTGGCAACATCTTTCAAGGCGTCAAAACGACCTGAGGCTCCACTATGTCCTGCTTCCATATTGGTGTCTAAAAACAAAATCGTATTGTCGGTTTTGATTTCCCTTAATTTGGCAACCCATTTGGCTGGCTCCCAATATTGCACCTGAGAGTCGTGATAGCCTGCAGTGACTAGCATGTTGGGGTAGTAACCTGCTTTTACTTGATCGTAGGGAGAATAGGACAACATATATTCATAGGCATCCTTTTCATTGGGATTTCCCCATTCATCGTATTCTCCTGTTGTCAAAGGGATGGTTTCATCAAGCATGGTTGTCACAACATCTACAAAGGGAACAGCAGCAATGACACTTCTATAAAGTTCAGGGGCTTCATTGACTACCACACCCATAAGCAATCCCCCAGCAGAGCCTCCAATTGCATGGAGATGAGCAGCACTTGTCCACTTAGAATCAATTAAGTACTTGGAGACATCAATATAATCGTTGAAAGTGTTTTTCTTTTTAAAAAGTTTTCCGTCCTCATACCAAGATCTCCCCAAATACTCTCCCCCTCGTATATGAGCAATGGCAAAAATAAAACCTCGATCAAGTAAGCTCAACCGACTAGACGAGAACCCAGGATCTATCGTAGCGCCATAAGAGCCGTAGGCATAAAGGTAAAGTGGCGTATTTTCATCAGGTGTTGTGTCTTTATGATAAACCAGAGAAACAGGAATCATAACCCCATCACGTGCAGGAGCCCAAATTCGTTTTTCTACATAGTTTTCTGGATTAAAATTTTTATCCATGACTTCACTCTGCTTCAACAAAACTTTTTCTTGAGTTTCCATATCAAATTCATACACACTACTCGGTGTTCTCAGTGAGGTAAAACCATAACGAAATTTAGTCGTGTCAAAACTCGGATTAAATCCTCCATACAAACTATAGGTTTCTCCATCCACGGGAAGAAAGTACTCTAAAGTACCGTCCCAACGTTGAATTTTTATAGCTTCAAGACCGTTTTGCCTTTCCGTAATGACAAAATAATCCTTAAAAATTTCAAAATCCTCAAGTAAAACCTCCTCTCTATGGGGGTACAAATCTTCCCAATACTCGAGTCCGGGGTTCGCCACAGGAGCCTTAGAGATTTTAAAATTTGTGGCATTGTTGTCGTTATTTAAAATATAAAAATGCTCTTGATATTGTGCCACACTGTATTCCAAACCACGTGTTCTGGGCTGAATCATCTGAAATGCATCCAAAGGATGGGTAGCCTTTACAAATTGGTGCTCTGAAGTTAAGGTACTGTAGGAAGAAATAAAGATGTATTCTGTCGATTTCGACTCTCTTACACTCACTGAAAAAGTTTCGTCCTCTTCGTGGAAAACAAGAAGATCTTTCGCCTTCGGGTTTTCTATATCATGACGATACACCCATTCCGATCGCAAGGTTTCCTCATTTTTTTTAATATAGAAAAAATGTTGATTATCTAAAGCCCAAGCGGATTCTCCCGTTGTAGTTTTAATTTCTGTAGGAAGAACAGCTCCACTTATTAAGTCTTTTAAATATAGGGTGTATTTTCTTCTGGATTCAAGGTCAACCCCATAAATTACTTTGCTGTTGTCTGGACTAACATTCATTCCAACCAAACGGAAATACTCTTGTCCTTCAGCCATTTCATTACAGTCAAATAAAATTTCTTCATCGGCGGTTAAAGAATCTTTTTTTCTGGTGTAAATAGGGTATTGTTTGCCTTTTTCAAATCGAGTAATATACCAATATTCATTGTAGAAATAAGGTACCGAATTATCGTCTTCTTTAATTCTTGCTTTCAACTCTTCAAAAAGATCTTCTCTGAAAGACTCGGTATCTTGAGTCATTTTTTTGTAATAATCGTTCTCCCGCTCCAAATAATCGATGACCTCTGGATTTTCTCGCTCACGCATCCAATAATACGGATCGATCCGAATATCCTCGTGTTTTTTGAGTTGAAAGGTTTTTTTTTCAGCTGTTGGTGGCTGTAAAGTAGTATCAAAATTCATAGGAACATTTTTTTTACAAGCGGATAAGAATGCCACAAAAATCAGCATTTGAATCAAAATAGGTTTAGTCATTGGTGTTCAATTTTGTTAAAGTTGTCAACACGTATTGGTGCTGTTCGTCCGTATAATCTCGGTGAGTTACCAAACGTAATTTTCCTCTGCCTAAAGCAATCATTAAAATCCCCAGTGCCTTCATTCTTTGAATAAAATCTTGTTCTCCAAATTCGGATTTTAAAGCAAAAATAACAATGTTGGTTTCTACTGGTTCTACCCTAGCAACAAAATTGCTTTGTTGAAGGACACTAGCAAGTTCACTCGCTCGTAGATGGTCTTTTCGTAAATCCTTCCGATGATGTTTCAGTGCATATCGAGCAGCGGCAGCTAAATAGCCCGATTGGCGCATTCCCCCCCCAAATACTTTTCGAAATCGCAAAGCCTTATTGATCCCTTCTTTTGAACTCAACAAAAGGGAACCCACAGGACATCCCAAACCTTTACTAAAGCAGACCGAGATGGAGTCAAATACTGCTCCATACTCCTTGGGTTGCTCCTTAGTAACCTCAAGAGCGTTCCACAAACGGGCACCATCCAAATGGAGTGCCAAATGATGTTCTTCGCAAAGCGTTTTGATTTTGAGGATTTCCTTAAAATCGTATACGGCCCCTCCCCCTTTATTGGTTGTGTTTTCTAAACTGACCAAAGTGGTTTTTGGACTGTGATAAAAATCAGCGGGATTAATTGCTTCAGCGATTTGAGAGGCATTTATCCTACCCCTATCCCCTTCTAACAGTCGACAGGAAACCCCTGAATTAAAACTCACTCCCCCTCCTTCGTAATGGTAAATGTGGGAATAATGATCACAAATCAATTGCTCACCGGGTTGGGTGTGGAGCTTGATTGCAGTTTGGTTTGCCATCGTTCCTGAGGGAAAAAACAAAGCTGCTTCCATACCAAATAAAGCCGCAACTTCTTCTTCTAAGGCATTGACTGAAGGGTCTTCTTTAAAAACATCATCTCCGACAGCTGCGGAGAACATAGCTTCCAACATGCCTTTTGAGGGCTTTGTAACTGTATCACTAATTAAATTGACTTGCATATTTTTAATTGTCACATGAAAAAGAACCAATAGGAGAACCGTCAGGTAATCGTTTAGCTACTGGAGGAGTAAAGTCCTGTGGGTTTTCAAAATAACGGTCTATTTCCATGCGATACACTTGACCTAATCCAATTTCTCTTTGACCGGCTAGCCATTGATCCAATTCAATAAGCGTTTGGGTCACCAGGGCTTTGACAATCGAATTGGACTCTGGATGTTGACCTAATTGCATGACTTGCTTTAACACATTTGCTTTTACAACATCAGCCAACTGCTGGTCGTGACTGTCTCTATAGCGCATTTTAAAGTGAGCCGAAAAAAGAGCGTCTAGCGTTTCTTTTAAACCAAGCTGATTGGAGTCGAATCCGTATTGGGTGACAAGTCGATTTGCACGTTCTGGATGGAGCAACATCCCCAACAGAGCATTACTTAAGCTATGGGCAATTCCTAAATAGTCAAAAGTGAGGCCGTTTTGTGATAAAAAATTTTCTCGAGTTCTCGGATTTGAAAATGAACGCGGAGGCAATAAGGGGCGCAGGTGATCGGGAATTCGTAAGGCTTCAGGGGCTAAAATTTGTGAAAAGGCCTTGAGTGCGTTGCGTTGGTCGGTTGCCTTTACTACTTCAACTTTATAACCCACAGGACTTTTTACGGCATAATCATAATCTACCCCTCCAATAAGTTTAACTACAGCTTCAGCTTGATAGCGATGCAACAGGTACATGGGAACCAAACGGTCTTCTAAGGTAGAATAGGGTTCTCCTTCTCTTAAATGATCTAAAGAAAGTTGGTTGAGTGCAATTGCTCTGATTTCCATCAATTTGCTCAATTCTTCATAGGCAGAGCTTCCATTGTCCCATAAATGAGCTTTAGGATGAGCACTGCCAAGAGGTCTAGCGTCACTATCGCTAATAAAGCGATGCCCATCACGAATGCTTTTTTCTAAAAGTTGATTTAAAGCCGCTTGCTCCTCAGTTCCTTGTGGAAAGTCACTGTATGCATAGGCTACGCTAACCTTATCCCAAGAACCAATTCCTGTTTCATAAGCGTTTTTATAATTTATTTTACCCTCCTCTATGGATAAATTGGGGTGAGGATAGTCCATAACAGAAGTTCTTTCGTGGGCACTGGCTGCAAAATTATGCGCAAAACCAAGCGTATGTCCAATTTCATGTGCGGATAGTTGTCGAATACGTGCTAAGGCTAAAGCTAAAGCCTGATCTTCCTTAGGATCATTTGTAGCAAAGGGAGCTTCCGTTAATCCCAAGGCAATCATAAAATCTTGACGGATTCGCAAACTTCCCAAGCTTACATGTCCTTTGATAATCTCCCCTGTTCTGGGGTCTGCTACACTAGAACCATAACTCCACCCTCGAGTGGAACGATGTATCCATTGAATTACATTATAGCGAACATCCAAGGGGTCCGCATCATCTGGTAATATCTTAACTTGAAATGCATCTTTATAGCCGATACTTTCAAAAGCCTGATTCCACCACTGTCCTCCTTCTAATAAGGCGGATCGAACAGGTTCGGGGGTTCCATTGTCTAGGTAATAAACGATGGGCTCAACCGCTTCACTGATTGTAGCATTGGGATCTTTTTTTTCCAAACGATGACGATAAATAAGCTGCTTTTTGGTTGAAGTACTGACTGGAGTCGAGTAATCGTAATAAGTCATGGCATTGACACCAGAACGTGGGTCAAAAGCTCTAGGGCGATAATTTTGATCAGGCAGCGCAACGAAAGAATGGTGTTGATGAACTGTTACTGCATCAGATGTTGGGGTTACAGCTCGTAACATTGGACCTGTGGCTGACCCCTCAAAAGTTAACAAAACATCCAATTCGATGTTGAGTGGAAAAGCTTTTGTCCGCGCTAAAGAAAGCGCAGAACGACTTTTATCTACGGTAAAGTTACCTTCATTGAGTTGTTTAAGGCGTTTGGCAACTCCATGGGCATCCTGCATTAAAAAGGGTGTTAAATCAATTAAATAGCTCTGGTCTTTCAAAGTTTCGATTATAGGAAAACCAAACAAAACAGATTTAGCAAAAGCCTCTTTTATCGAGCGTTGCTCTAGGGGGTTGTCAGAAGTAGAGCGATATTGCAAGTTGGGCTGGATTAACAAAAGTTTGTTTCCTGCTTTGGAAAAAGAAACGATTCTTTCATTCCCTAGTTGCCCTCGGTCTAAACCGATATCATTATTGCCTATCCCTTGACTCAGACTGTTAACATAGAGAAACTCTTGATCCGTCTGTTTTACCTTTAAATAAATTTTATCCGTTGTGGGTTGGTAATAAAAATCAAAGAAGCCTGAGTAGGCTTTCGTTTGATCAAGGATTGAAACCGATGGGGTTTCTTTGTTTTTAGTGCTTTTCTGTTGGGCTTGTATTCCGAACGAAAAGAAAATAAAACTCAAAATTATTCCGTAGTTAAGCTTCATGAGGTGCGCAATTTATAAAGCTAAAGCTAGTAAAAACTATTGAAACCTATTTTGAGGGCTTTTTTAAATTATTAACGACTTATCAGGTGTTTGAATACCTCAAAACCCCCAATTTATTTTTATTTCAATTCAGTATGTGATGTGGGTTTATTCTGTTATTTTTGGACAAAATTCGGTATGATCTCAAACGAGCAATACAAAAATCTAATGGAACGCCTGGGTGCCTTAAGGCGGTATCTTTGACATTGGTGCCAAGGAAATTGAAATCCTTAATCAAGAAGAAAAAACGTTAGCCCCCAACTTTTGGGAGGATCCCAAAAAAGCTGAACTTCAAATGAAACAGCTTCGGGAACTTAAAAAGTGGGTAAGTGATTACAACTTTATCAAACAGGGTATTGAAGATTTAGAAGTACTCATGGAGTTCGAAAAAAGTGGAGATACTGAAGCCAATGAAGTTACTGCACATTTCCAAAACATTTTAGAACGACTTGAAGATGTTGAGTTTCGCAACATGCTTTCCGAAGAGGGTGACGATCTAAGCGCTGTGCTTCAAATTACTGCAGGTGCAGGAGGTACAGAAAGTTGTGACTGGGCCTCTATGCTTATGCGTATGTACCTCATGTGGGGTGAAAAACAGGGCTATAATCTGAAGGAACTCAACCATCAAGCAGGCGATGTAGCCGGAATCAAAACCGTTACTATAGAAATTGAAGGGAGTTATGCTTTCGGATGGCTAAAAGGAGAGAATGGAGTCCATCGTTTGGTACGGATTTCTCCGTTCGATAGTAATGCGAAACGTCATACTTCTTTTGCCTCTGTTTATGTTTATCCACTAGTGGATGAAAGTATAGAGATCGAAATTAATCCAGCAGATTTTTCCTGGGAAACCATGCGAGCAAGTGGTGCAGGAGGCCAAAATGTGAATAAAGTAGAAACCGCTGTTCGTCTTCGTCATCATCCTACCGGCATCATTATAGAAAATTCGGAAACCCGATCCCAATTGGAAAATAAAAACAAAGCCATGCAATTACTTCGTTCCCAATTGTACGAAATTGAATTGCAGAAAAAAATGGCTGCTCGAGAGGAAATTGAAGCTTCAAAAAAGAAAATAGAATGGGGTTCTCAAATTAGAAATTACGTTATGCATCCCTATAAATTAGTAAAAGACGTTCGTACTCAATTCGAAATGACCGATGTAGAAAGCGTAATGAATGGAGAAATCGATCCTTTTTTAAAATCCTATCTCATGTCCGTAGGACAAGAACAAACTAATGAAGAATTATGAGTAAAATAAAAAATATCATTTTTGACCTTGGTGGTGTTTTAGTCGATTGGAATCCCGAATATGTTTATTTAGACGTCTTTAAAGGAGATCGTAAAAAAATGAAATGGTTTTTTGATGAAGTTTGCACCTTCGATTGGAACGAAAATCAAGACGCCGGATATCCCTTAGCTCAAGCTACTGAAGATCGGATCAAATTATTTCCTCAGTATGAGGAATGGATACGTGTGTTTTACGGACGTTGGGAAGAAATGCTCGGAGGTCCAATTGAAGGCACTGTAAAATTATTAAAAGCCCTGGTTGCCAATCCAGATTATAGAGTTTTAGCCTTGACCAACTGGAGCGCAGAAACTTTTCCAGTAGCCTTAAAAAAATTCGAATTTTTACATTGGTTTGAAGGTATTGTTGTTTCAGGAACAGAAAAAACAAGAAAACCTTTTGCAGATATTTATCAAATAACATTGGATCGTTATGCACTTAATGCTTCCGATTCCTTATTTATCGATGACAATTTGCGCAATATCGAAGCGGCTCAAGCATTAGGAATACAAACCATTCATTTTAAAAATCCTGATCAGCTTCAAGAAGCACTTCAGCTTCTCCAAATTGCCATTTAAATCCCTTCAACTCTTCAAAACTCTATGTTGTTGAAGTTAAGATATTCACAGCTCAAGATTTAATTTGGGGAAATGGAGATCAAAAGGATCTGTTAATGCGACTTAATTTCTAGTTAAAAGGGGGTATCCTCCTCTTCTCCGTTGTTTAGATCACCAAATACATCATTTGGATCTGGGAGACTACTGCTTGGAATGTCCAATGAATTAGGATTCATTTTGGATTGAAATTCAAAGGGGGAATCGAAGGTATCGAGATCCTCAAATTTACCTAAATGCCCAATAAATTTCATTCGAATATTGTCTAAGCCCCCGTTTCTGTGTTTGGCTACGATAAACTCAGCCTGACCTTGGGAAGGGGAACGTTCATCATCATCCCATTCATCAATATTGTAGTATTCAGGACGGTAAATAAAGGATACGATATCCGCATCTTGTTCTATGGCTCCAGATTCTCGTAAATCGGAAAGCATAGGGCGTTTGGTTCCTCCTCTTGTTTCTACCGCTCGAGAAAGCTGTGAAAGTGCTATTACAGGGATATTAAGTTCTTTGGCAAGGGCTTTAAGATTTCTAGAAATCGTAGAGATTTCTTGTTCTCGATTCCCTGTTTTATTTGAGGTTCCTGCGGTCATTAACTGTAAATAATCGACAACAATGAGTTTGATTCCATGCTGTGAGGACAAACGACGTGCTTTGGCACGCAGATCGAAAATCGATAAGGAGGGTGTATCATCAATATAGAGGGGTGCTTTTTCTAGATCTGTAACTTTAACATTCAGCTGCTGCCACTCGTGATCAGCTAATTTTCCTGTACGAAGCTTTTCGGAGGACAGTCCAGTCTCAGAGGAAATTAAACGGGTTATCAACTGAATCGAGGACATTTCAAGGGAGAAGAAAGCCACGGGAATTTGTTTTGTAACGGCGATATTTCGAGCCATAGAAAGGGTCAAGGCTGTTTTACCCATCCCAGGTCGAGCTGCGATGATTATTAAATCACTGGGTTGCCATCCCGAGGTCAGTTTATCGAGTTTTTCAAAACCTGTACTTACCCCACTTAAACCGTCTTTCTTGGAGATTTCTTCAATTTTCTTTTTTGCTTCCAACACAAGATTTTGTGCAGATTCGGAAGACTTTTTAATATTCCCCTGAGTAACGTCGTACAATTTGGATTCAGCTTCGTCTAAAAGATCAAAAACATCTGTAGATTCTTTATAAGCACTTTCGATAATTTCATTTGAAATACGGATTAAGCTTCGCTGGATATATTTTTGAAGAATGATCCTTGCGTGAAATTCGATATGAGCGGAGGAAGCTACCCGTTGAGATAATTGTACCAAGTAAAATTCACCTCCAACAATTTCTAACTTTCCTTTTTTTCGTAATTCGGCGGATACCGTTAATAAATCTATGGGTTGAGAATCCTGAAAAAGCTGGTAGATCGCTTCAAAAATATTCTGATGCGCTATTTTGTAAAAAGCATCGGGATGTAATAGATCAATAACCTCATCTACTCCTTTTTTATCAATAAGCATCGCTCCTAATACAGCTTCCTCAAGATCCAATGCTTGTGGAGGAATTTTCCCCTGCTGCATGCTAATTACCATGGGTTGCTGTGAATTTGCTAAACCAAGTGATTGTTTCTTTTCCATGGCTCTAAAATACGTGCTATGTTTAGAACGACAAGCTTTCCGTCATGGAGAATGTGAAGAAAGTACTGTTTATAAGTTGCTTTACAATGTTAACAACCTACAATTGTATTAATCCTGATAGTTTCCCATCGCAATAAACTTTTCGCGACGTTGTTCAATTCTTTTTTGAGGAGTCAAACTTTGAATTTTGTTTAAGGAAACCATCAATTCTTTTCGCACAGCATTATAGGTTGCTTCCCGATCATAATGCGCACCTCCTAGAGGTTCCTTGATAATTTTATCAATCAACTTTAACTTTAGCATATCCTTGGAGGTGAGTTTAAGCGCCTCAGCTGCAATTTCCTTGTGTTCCCAGCTTCTCCATAAAATAGAAGAACAGGATTCTGGAGATATCACAGAATACCAGGTGTTTTCTAACATACAGATATGATCCCCTACTCCTATTCCAAGGGCTCCTCCCGAGGCGCCTTCACCAATAATTACTACAATTATCGGGACGGAAATAGACATCATTTCATAAATATTTCTTGCGATGGCCTCTCCTTGTCCACGTTCCTCAGCTTCTAAGCCGGGAAATGCACCTGGGGTATCGATAAAGCTGATGATTGGAATTCCAAATTTATCAGCAGATTTCATTAAACGAAGTGCTTTCCGATACCCTTCTGGATTTGCCATACCAAAATTTCGGTATTGACGTGTTTTGGTATTGTAGCCTTTCTGTGTTCCTATAATCATAAAAGATTGCCCATCAATCTTACCTAAACCGCCTATCATGGCTTTGTCGTCCATAACATTTCGGTCGCCGTGAAGCTCTAAAAAAGAATCCCCACATAGCGCTTTGACATAGTCTAAGGTATAGGGTCTTGATGGATGTCTGGATAACTGAACTCGTTGCCAAGCCGATAAATTTCCATAAATCTCTTTTTTGGTTTCTTTTAGTTTTTTCTCGATTTGCTCACAGGTCTCTGTAACGTCAACATCGCTCTCATCTCCGATGATTTTACATTTCTCAAGTTGCTCATGCAATTCCTTAATGGGAAGTTCAAACTCTAAATATTCCATAGGTTTACTTATTGTGACAAATGTAAAAATTCTTTAGTTATGGGTTTGTTTTTCTCGAACTAGTTTTCTTCTTTGGTAATATCCGTTCAACAAAATGGTCCCCAAAACAATTATAAAACCAAAGTAAAAACTTCCACTCATGAGTTCTTCTTCACCCCAAATTAATAAGGAAAGTACAATTCCATATACCGGTTCTAAATTGATAATAATCATTACGGTAAAGGGAGACAAATGTTGCATAACGCGTAAAGAGATGTTGAAAGCATAGGAGGTACAAACCCATGCAAGCAAGACAATCCATAAAATATCCCATGCCTGCAATTGAAAATCTGCTGCAGTATATTGGCCAGAAAACAATACAACAAGGAGGCCAAGGATTCCTCCTAGCAGTAATTCATAAAACGAAAGTGTGATCGGACGTGCTTTGGAAACTAACTGCGAATTTAAAATGGTAAAAACAGCGGAAAGTAAAGCCGAAACCAATGCTACACAAATTCCGTATAAATGTTCATATTCTGCACGAAAGATAATTCCTACTCCAACAGCTATACATCCTCCAAAAAGCAATTCGTAAAGTAAAATTTTTCGCTTGTTAAGCAAAGGTTCAAGCATGGCAGTTATAAAGGCTCCTGTAGCCAACATACTCAATGTTAAAGAAACTCCAGCAACTTTGATCGCATGAAAAAAAGTAAGCCAATGAACTCCAATAATAAGACCGCCCAAGACCACTTTGGGCCAAAGTTGCTTGTCCAATCTGAAATAACTTGGATGAAATAGTCCAAAATAGAGCGCAAGTCCCACACAAGCCAAGAGCATTCTATAAACTACTAAAGGGAGGGCATCTAGTGAGCAAAGTGCACCTAAAATAGAAGAAAATCCAAAAATGAATACGATAAAATGATAGTGGATAAGACTCTGTGTTCTAACGTTTCGCATGACGTAATAAAAAGAAAGCTAAAACACCAAAGATCCCTAAAGGTAACCAGGCCGCTAAAAAAGGAGGGAAAGTAGATTTACTGACCAAGACACCAAATATTTTGTCAAAAAATATAAACAAAAATCCCAAACTAATTCCAAAAGCTAGATTGACTCCCATCCCTCCCCTTCTTTTAAAAGAAGCTACTGCTACTGCAATCAGAGTTAAAATAAAAGCGGAAATGGGAATGCTCCAGCGTTTGTGCCGAACCAATAAGTGATTGTTAATCAAAATGGAGCCTCTACTTTTTTCTTCCTCAATAAAGTCGTTTAATTCAGAGAACGTTAAAGTCTCCGCGATATAATTAACAGGCGCGAGGTCGTTGATTTCAAAATCAAATAGAGTATCTTTTTGGGAAGTTTTCTCAGATAATTCCTGATCCCCCTTATAGCTGCGTTTGATGTAATTTGACAGTCGAAAAAGAGAATCTCGATCAATCCATCGGATACGTTCGGCTTGAATTTTAAACTCCATCACATTTCCCTCAAAATGCTCTAAAGTAAAGTTTGTCGCACGTTTTCGAATAGGATCGTAATCATTGACATAGATAAATTCATTTTCATTGATTTGCATAAAAACCTGACTGGTATTTCTAGCTTCCTTTTTAACGAGATATTTATATCGAAAATCATTAAAGCCTAAATTGGACTTGGGTACAATATACATCCCTGCAAAAAAGGCGAAAATTGCTATACAACTCGCTGCAAATAAAAAGGGTTTGAGATAACGAAAAAAAGAAATTCCCGAACTCAATATGGCAATCACCTCAGTATTGTTTGCCAGTTTGGAGGTAAACCAAATGACGGATAAAAAAAGAAAAATAGGAAAGAGTAAATTAGCAAAATACCAAGTAAAATCAATGTAATACTCCATTATGACTAATAAGGGAACCTCTTTTTCTTTAAACTTGTCGATTTTTTCTGCTACATCGACCATTATCCCAATGGGAATAAATAGAAGAATCATGACCAAAAAAGTCCCGATATACCGCTTTATGATGTAATAGTCAATCAGTTTCATAGCTACAATCTGGGTTCCATTTGGCGAACCATCTGGGACTTCCAATTTGAAAAAGTTCCAGCTAAGATATGTTTTCTAGCCTCACGAACCAACCACAGGTAAAAACTCAAATTGTGCAATGTAGCGATTTGTTTTCCCAACATTTCATTGACCGTAAACAAGTGCCGAACATAGGCTTTGCTGTACTGTTGGTCCACAAAACAGTTTCCATTGGGATCTATTGGAGAAAAGTCACTTTCCCATTTTTTATTTTTTATGTTGATCGTTCCTTCAGAGGTATACATCAAGCCGTTTCTTGCATTACGTGTGGGCAAAACACAATCAAACATATCTACTCCCAACGCGATGTTTTCTAGGAGATTGATCGGAGTTCCAACTCCCATAAGATAGCGAGGCTTCTTCTCGGGAAGAACCTGACAAACTTCATCAGTCATGGCATACATTTCTTCAGCAGGTTCACCTACAGAAAGTCCGCCTATTGCATTTGCAGGAGCGTCCATGGAAGCGATATAATGGGCAGATTCTTTTCTCAAGTCTGAATAGACACTACCCTGTACAATAGGAAAAAGTGTTTGCTCGTAATCGTAAAGCATCGGAAGGGATTGGTCTGCATCAACACAACGTTTTAACCATCTGTGAGTTCGATGCATGGAGGTTTTTGCATAGTTGTAATCACAGGGATAGGGTGTACATTCGTCAAAAGCCATAATGATATCTGCACCAATCGCTCGTTGGATTTCTATCGCTCGTTCAGGAGTGAAAAAGTGATAGGATCCATCAATATGAGATTTAAATTTTACTCCTTCCTCTTTTATTTTGCGATTTGCGGAAAGGGAATACACTTGATAACCCCCAGAATCAGTTAAAATAGGCCTGTCCCAACCCATGAAGGCGTGTAATCCCCCAGCCTGTTTTAGTATTTCTGTTCCCGGGCGCAAATACAAATGGTACGTATTTCCCAAAATGATGTCAGGGTTTACCTCTTCTTTGAGTTCTCTTTGATGAACTCCTTTAACCGTTGCAGACGTACCAACGGGCATGAATATGGGCGTTTGTATTTCCCCGTGATCCGTAGTTATTGTCCCTGCGCGGGCACTGGATTTTGGATCTGTAGTGTGAAGTTCAAATTTCATTGGGCGTAAAGATACTATTCTAGAGTAATATTTACGGGGCTTTTTGGCTGTTAATTAATATTTTAAAATCCCTTAAAATTCTCCTTTGAAAAGGCTTCTTAATGGACTACTTTTACGGAAATTTTCAAATTCATGTCAGATTCTGTTTCATTAGAAAAAACAACCCTCCAAGTTCGTCGCGATATTTTAAGAATGGTACACAAAGTGAACTCTGGACATCCAGGAGGATCACTAGGCTGTACGGAATTCTTTATCGCTCTTTATTTTGAAATTTTAGACCTTAACATCCCATTCTCCATGGATGGTAAAAATGAAGATTTATTCTTTTTGTCTAACGGACACATATCGCCTGTTTTCTACAGCACTTTAGCAAGAAGAGGCTATTTTCCTGTTGAAGAACTGAACACCTTTAGGCTAATCGATTCTAGACTGCAAGGACACCCAACAACACACGAGGGACTTCCAGGGATTCGAGTTGCCTCAGGATCTTTAGGTCAAGGGCTATCAGTAGCGATAGGCGCAGCCTTATCAAAAAAATTAAACAAAGATCCCAAAACTGTCTATGTACTTATGGGTGATGGAGAATTACAAGAAGGTCAAAACTGGGAAGCTTTAATGTATGCCGCCGCTAAAGGCGTCGATAATTTGATCGCTACAGTCGATCTCAACGGGAAGCAAATAGACGGAACCACTGACGAAGTTTTAAATTTAGGTGATGTCCGCAAAAAATTTGAAGCCTTTGGATGGGAGGTAATGGAACTTGAAGAAGGAAATTCAATTCCACACATTATTGCAACACTAAAAAAGGCAAAACAACAACTGGGTAAACAAAAACCAATTGCAATTCTTATGAAAACAGAAATGGGGAATGGTGTTAGTTACATGATGCACACGCATGCATGGCACGGAAAAGCACCAAACGATGAACAACTGGCGATTGCATTAGCTGAAAACGAAGAGACCCTAGGGGATTATTAAATTATAGAAATGTTAGATTATATAAATCAAGGAAGTAACGATACCCGCTCAGGATTTGGAGACGGTCTCACCGAATTAGGAAGAACAAATCCAAATGTAGTTGCACTTTGTGCAGATCTAATCGGTTCATTGAAAATGCAAACTTTTATCGATGAAAACCCAGAGCGTTTTTTCCAAATCGGTATTGCTGAGGCAAATATGATGGGGATTGCCGCTGGTCTTACCATTGGCGGAAAAATTCCATTCACTGGAACGTTTGCAAATTTTTCTACCGGTCGTGTTTATGATCAAATTCGTCAATCCATTGCTTACTCGGGCAAAAATGTAAAAATATGTGCTTCACACGCTGGGGTTACTCTAGGCGAAGATGGGGCTACACATCAAATTCTCGAAGATATTGGAATGATGAAAATGCTCCCAGGCATGACCGTGATCAACCCCTGTGATTATAATCAAACAAAAGCCGCTACCATCGCTATTGCAGATTTTGAGGGGCCTGTTTATCTTCGTTTTGGACGTCCAAAAGTAGCAAACTTTACCACACCCGAAATGGGATTTACTATAGGAAAAGGTATTTTACTTCATCCTGGAGAGGATGTAACTATCGTTGCCACAGGTCACTTGGTTTGGGAAGCTCTTGAAGCTGCAAAAGTTCTCGCTAAACAAGGAATAAGCGCTGAAGTAATAAACATTCATACCATCAAGCCTCTGGATGAGGAAATCCTACTTAAATCAGTAGATAAAACTGGATGTATCGTGACTGCAGAAGAACATAACTATTTAGGAGGTATGGGGGAAAGTATCGCTGGGCTTTTGGCTAGAAAACATCCCACTCCCATGGAATTTGTTGCCACCCAAGATTGTTTTGGGGAATCCGGTACACCTGAACAATTGATGGAAAAATACGGCTTGAATAAAGCGTCTATTGTTCAGAAAGTGAATGCTGTAATCAAAAGAAAATAGAGAAACTTCCTTCTGTCTTAATTATCCGCATCTAAATAATCTGGGGTACCGTCACCATCTGTATCGTCTGGACCTCCATCACCATCATTATCATATTCTTCAGCGGATGGAATCCCATCTCCGTCATGATCCGTCGGGTTAATGACGTATAAATTCACTTTAAAGATAAGCGGTGAATAGGCAGGAATGGAACCTGCTGATCGACTAAAATAACCCAATCCTGACGGGATAAAGAAAGCCCCTTGACCAAAACCATAAAACTCTATCGTGTTGTCATCATTAACGTTATACGCCCCTGCTTTAAAATTGGGCATAGCTTCACGGAACCCTCGCACCACTTGAGTAAGGTCAAACCATACGGGCGTTTTAGAGGAATCAAAAACCAAATCATCTGTCAATAAACCTTCATACGAAAGGTAGGTTGAATCAACTGCTGAGGGGCTCTGCCCTATTCCTTCTCTCGCAACCAAATAATATAGCGTATGGTTAATAAAGTCACCCCCTGAAGTTTGAACGCTGATTATTTTTTTCTTCACCTGATCTATTAGAGGTGTTTTTGAAATATTTTCGGTACTAATGGAATCAAAAACTATTGCTCCTTTAAAATCTGGATTCTCAAAATCTTTATAGTTATAAAAATGAGTCTCTAAATAGGCTTCTAGAGTTTGGTTATCTTCAATAGCTTGCTCCTGAACATCACGTTGCTGAACTACTTCATCCTCCTTTTTACAGGCTGAAGTTAAAATAGCAAGGGTAAATAGGGATATAAAAATATTTTTCAAGATCAATTCTTTTAGGGTGTGCAAGATACAATTTTCCTTTATTTTTGTGAGATATGATTAGGAAGTTTTAGTATGCGTGTTGATCAATACCTGTGGTGCGTTCGTTTATTTAAGTCTCGAAATCTTGCGAGCACTGCATGCAGAAAAGGACAGGTTACCGTCAATGGACAAATCGTCAAACCCTCAAGAGAAGTGCTGCCCTCGGATCAACTAAAAGTGCGTAAAGATCAAATCTGGCATCATCTAGAGGTTATCGCCATTCCCAAAAGCAGGGTTGGTGCTAAACTTGTTGGACTTTATTGCTTTGAAAAAATTGATGCAGAAGATTTGGAACGTACACGCTTGCAGCAACTGGCAGTTCAAGCTCAGCGAGATCAAGGAACTGGGCGCCCTACAAAAAAAGAACGTCGTGAGATTGACGATTTAAATCAAGAGACCTCGGAAGAAGAAATTAAATAGTAAGGATATGAATAGACAGGGTGATAAAATTAGAACCGCAGCAGAGATTAAATCCAGTATTCGAAGAATCGCTTACCAGATATATGAAAATAATGTCGGAGAAAAATCACTGGTCCTTGTAGGCATTGCTGTACGTGGGAGCATATTAGCGCAACTTATTGGCAAAGAACTTGAGGCATGTAGTCCAATTCAAATTTTATACGCTGAATTAAAAGTAAACAAAGAAAATCCTCGTGACACCATTCAATGTAGCATCCCATTGGAATCTATTGAATACAAATCCCTTGTGGTAGTTGACGATGTTCTCAATACAGGAAGCACCCTCATCTACGCTGTAAATTATTTATTAAAAGTACCTGTAAAGCAAATAAAGACGGCTGTTATGGTGAATCGGAATCACAAACAATTTCCAATCAAAGCAGATTTTAAAGGAATCTCCCTCTCAACCTCTGTAAACGAGCATGTCAGCGTAGAATTGGAAGGAGAAGAGGGCGGGATTTTCTTAAGATAATATTTCTCCAAGTTCTCGAACTACCTCCTCCACTGATTTTTGATCTGTAGACACCTGAACCGTTGCTCTTTGGTAAAAAACAGCTCGTTCAAACAAATGCTTTCCTATAAATTCATGCAATTGATCTATTGTTTCAAGATGGGAGATCATGGGGCGGTAACTGCGTTCTGTAAAAAGTCGTTTTGTCAATTCAGCTAGACTAGTTTTAAGATAAACACTATGGACATTCGACTGTGAACGTATAAATTCCATGGTATCGTAATAACAAGGAGTACCTCCTCCAAGAGAAACAACCAGAGCATCGGGGCTTAGTACTAATTCCTCTAAACACTTTCTTTCTAAAGCTCGGAAAAACAATTCCCCTTTAGTTTTAAAAATATTTGGGATGGAATCTTGTGCTTTTAACTCGATGTAATCGTCCAGATCTACAAATGAAATCCCTAGATTTTTTGCGAGTTGAGTGCCAACGGCACTTTTTCCACTACCCATATATCCCAAAAGGATAATTTTATGCAAACTCATTTTTTTGTTTATGCAGTGTAAATTTATAGTAAATCAAGGGGATAAATACATATTTGATAATTATATTTGCAGCCTTAAAAAGATTCGGTAGCTCAGTTGGTAGAGCATCTCCCTTTTAAGGAGAGGGTCCTGGGTTCGAGCCCCAGCCGAATCACTTTTTTATTGACTTGGTAGCTCAGTTGGTAGAGCATCTCCCTTTTAAGGAGAGGGTCCTGGGTTCGAGCCCCAGCCAAGTCACTCTTTGCGCACGTGGCGGAATTGGTAGACGCGCTAGCTTGAGGGGCTAGTGGGAGTATTCCTGTGGAAGTTCGAGTCTTCTCGTGCGCACTGTTTTTCTTAGAAATATTTTGTTATATTTGAAGAAGCTTTTAAAAGGAATAGGATACATGAAAAGGATAAAAAGCACATTCAGCATTAAAAATCTAGAGAACCTCTCTGGTATTAAAGCTCATACGCTGCGCATTTGGGAAAAGAGATATAACCTTCTCGAGCCCGACAGAACCGATACCAACATTAGACGTTATAGTTTGGAAAGTTTAAAAAGACTTTTAAACGTGACCCTATTGTACAATCACGGTTTCAAAATTTCAAAAATTGCTGGTCTTAGTGATGAAGAAATTCCAGAATTAGTAAGGAGTATTGCATTAAAATCGAATTCAGAACAAGTATCCATCAATGCTTTTAAACTGGCAATGATCAATTTTGATTATGAATTATTTGATGAAAACTACAATGAAATTCTTCAACATCATGATTTTCAGCATATTTTTCTAAATGTGTTTATGCCGTTGATGCGTGAATTAGGAATTTTATGGCAAACCTTTGCTATTTCGCCTTCTCACGAGCATTTCATCACTAACCTTATCAAACAAAAAATTCATTTACAAACCGAATCCCTTCAGCGTACAAAAGCAAGAAGGAATGATCATCCTCCTTTTGTATTGTTTTTGCCGGAAAATGAAATCCACGAACTTGGTTTGTTGTATCTGAATTATTTAATTCTAAACAGCGGCTATCGCACCATCTTCTTAGGGCAATCGATTCAAAATTCAAGTTTGGAAACGCTTTACAGTTATAATTCTGAGTATTACTTTGTGACTTACCTTACTGTAGAACCCAATAAGGAGGAAATTATGCCTTTTGTTAATGATTTTCACACGAATTTATTAGAGGGAAGAAATTCAAAATTACTCGTTTTTGGTCCTCAACAGATCGAAATCGACCTAACGGCTTTACCAGGACAGATTGAATTGTATCGTTCTGTAGAGTCTTTTTCCTCAAAATACCTCGAAGAAAACATTTTAGTTTAAGATTCTCAACAGAAATTTAATCGGTTTTTGTAGTTTTATTGACTATTTATCTGTTTATGGTAATGAAAAAACTATTTGACCAAGTTTCTGAAGACTGTAGTAAAATTGTAACCAATTCCTACAGTACCTCATTTTCCTTGGCCACAAAAATGCTCCACCCCTCCATTAGGAATCACATCTACAATATATATGGGTTTGTTCGTTTTGCTGATGAAATTGTAGATAGTTTCCACAACTATCCTAAAGAAGAATTACTGGACCGTTTTGAAGAAGATTTATTTTTTAGTATTCAAAACGGAATCAGCCTGAACCCTATACTCAATTCCTTTCAGCATACAGTCAATGCATTTTCAATAGATATTGAACTCGTTCACGCCTTTCTCAGAAGTATGCGATGGGACCTGAATAAAAAAATATATGAAACAGAGGAGGAATATAAGGCATATATTTATGGATCTGCAGATGTTGTAGGGCTCATGTGTTTAAAGGTTTTTGTAAAAGGAGATCAGATAAAATACAATGAACTGGAATCCCCAGCTATGGCTCTTGGGTCTGCTTTTCAAAAAGTAAATTTCTTGAGAGACTTAAAAGATGATTTTCAAGGACTAAACAGAACCTATTTCCCGAGCATTAATTTCAATCAATTTGACGAGCATTCTAAAGCGGCTATCATTGAGGAAATTGAATCGGATTTTGAACAAGCCTTAGCTGGAATTTTTAATCTTCCTACAGAGGCTCAATTTGGAGTTTATACAGCTTATAAATACTATAGCAAATTGTTGAATAAGCTCAAGAAAACACCTTCTGTTCAAATTCAAAACGCTCGAATACGAGTTCCCAACTATCAGAAAATGAGCATTTTTGCTAGTAGTTATTTAAAATACCGTTTTAACATACTTTAAACTATTTTACAATGAACTTTTGGTGGATTTTAACCCTGGTATCAACATTCTGTTTTATGGAATTTATGGCGTGGTTTTCACACAAATACATTATGCATGGATTTTTGTGGTCACTCCATAAAGATCATCATGTAAAGGACCACAAATCATGGTTTGAACGAAATGATTTGTTTTTTATTTTTTATGCCCTAGTAAGTTCTGGCTTTGTGATCTTATGGGGTGAGGCCAATTTTTGGCTTGGATTGCCTATTGCTGCAGGTATTTTCCTTTACGGCTTAACCTATTTTTTGGTGCATGATATTTTTATCCACCAGCGCTTTAAAATTTTCAGAAATGCAAATGGAAAATACGCCAAAGGGATACGTAGAGCTCATAAGATCCACCACAAGCATACTGGGAAAGAAGATGGAGAGTGTTTTGGAATGCTCTGGGTACCGATGAAATACTTTAAGTGATTTTTAGCTATAGTTTTAACCAATTGTTGTTGAAGTCACAATTCCGTTGGTCTTTATTCACATAAATATAAGTAGATTCAATCTTTTCTTTCATCCAATCTTGAATCGCTTTCAATTGCTTTTCTTTTAAGGCTAGAGATTTAATCCGAACATAATCTATGGAATAATCCGCTTTGTGCTCATCAAAACGATTGCTCACTTTTAATATTTTATATTTTTTTAATCCCGAACGATCTTCTTCAATAAGTGGAGAGGTAATCTCTTGATCCTCTAGATTTCTGATTTGACTGTACAATACGGGATCCAGATTAGTTAATTCAAAACGGGTATCTCCTGTTTGAGGGTTTATGAGCACTCCTCCGTTATATTTGGTCTCTTTTTCATCAGAAAAAGCCAATGCAGCATCTTTAAAAGAAATCTCACCGTCAATGATTCGAGTTCTAAGCGTGTCTAATTTATTTTTTGCTTCCTGTAATTGCTCGGGTTCTATTCTTGGAGTCAATAAAATATGGCGTACGTCAACTTCTTGCCCTCTAATTTTATCCACCATCAATATATGCCAACCAAAGTCTGTCTTAAAAGGTTCTGAAATTTCTCCCTCCTCTAAACTAAAAGCTTCATCTCGAAACTCTTTTACCATTTGTGGGCGCTTTCTATTTAAAGTGTATTTGCCTCCTGAAGATCGTGAGCCAGGATCTTGAGAATACAATACCGCTTTTGAACCAAAACTTGATCCCCGTTCTAAAACATCTTCTCTGAATGACTTTAATTGACTAATTATCCGTTCTTGTTCACTTTCACTCACCTCTGGCTCGATGACGATTTGTGAAATTTCCAATTCTGTTCCAAAAGTGGGCAAATCAATTTCGGGGATGGATTCAAAGAAAATCCGAACCTCTTCGGGGGTTACTTCTACATTCTCAATAATTTGGGATTGCATCATGGTAGAAAGTTTTTGGACTTTATTGATTTCAAAAATCTCTTGACGAAATTCTGCTTCATCCTCCTTATTATAAAATTCCAATACTTTTTCTATACTTCCTAACTGATTGGTAAAATTGTCAATGACTTGATCTACCGTAGCATAAATTTCCTCTGAACTTACTTCCAAACTGTCCTGAATAGCGTGATGGGCATAGAGTTTGTCCTCCATAAGTTTACCCAACAATTGACACTTTGAAACCCCTTTCATATCAATCCCTTGAGATTGCATTTCAAGTATGGTTTTATCTATATCAGAATCTAAAATAACATAGTCTCCTATGACTGCAGAAACTCCATCAATTTTTATTCGGCTTGCCAATTCCTCTTGAGCTTGAATTCCAACTGTGAAAAAAAAGAGGGTGGTTACTAAAAAACTAATAGATCTCATAGGTTTTTGATTTAATCGCATCTTTAATTATATCTTTTTCGAATTGCTTTGTAAATTTCAATTTTCGCTGATTTCTAATAATGCTTTTGATGGTTGGTTCCAAAATTATTCTAGGAGGGGTCTCCCCTTTTTCTAAATAATTTTTTACAAAAAACAAATATACTCCCAATGAATCTTCGACTCTAAAAAATTGTGATTTTTTTAAATATTTTACTGCATTTTCTTCATTGAGGAAACTTAAGGATGAAAACAAATCTCTTTTACTAGACCAGATACTGTCGGACAATTTATAATTGATGTACTGAAAGGATAGAGAATCTAAAAACTCCTGATCCGTGTCTGTAAAACGCTCAAAACTGTTTTGGATTTCTTTTTCATCTACATTGTCTGGAGGAAGATGAATGTAACGAGCTAAATAAAGGGGTGCATTCAATTTAAAGACTTCTTCATTTAAGGAGAGAACAGAATCAATTTCTTGAGAGGTGATTTCAGATTCCAAAATAGAATTTACAACCGACTGTATATACGCATTGGTATATAATTCAAGACGGTATTGATTAATGAGGTTTTCAAGAGTCTTCATTTTATCATCGGGTAGATTCCGTTCTGCTAACTGAACCAATATTTGTGTTTTTGCCCAAGCATCGATATAGTTTCGAACTTTAAAAAGGCTGTCGTTTTTATCTTCATAGGTTTCACCCTCTAGGGATATATCAGAGGCATAGAGATAGACGTTCCCTACTCGAGCAACTACCATTTCTTTTTTAGGCGCCCAATCGGAACAGGACAAACACAAGAAAAAAAACAGGAGAACAAATAGCGGATGCGCTCTTGCAACGAAAAATGAGCGAATTATTGTGTACTTATCAACAATTTTAAATTTATTTTTTAATAAGTTTTTCATATTATTGATTATCAGCACTTTAATTTGTTTAAAATATTTTAATAACTCGTTAATAATTCCTAAATTGCATTAAAATTGTTCTTCTGTTGAAGCAGCTGATACCCTTTTTAATCCTCCTCTTCACTTTTACTACTGTAGAAGCTAAACTTTTTCACCCCTCAAAATTCAATTTTTCAAGGACACAAGATACTCCTAAGGCCGCATACATGAATGAAGAATTATATGTTACTGGTTTTAGTGGTTCAGGGACCATTGAAATTTATTCTATAATTGGGAATAAAATTAATGAAATTAAAGTTCAAGATCTTCAAGATTTTAAAATGAGCGTACCCCTTGAAAAAGGGAATATGTATATTATTCGAGTCCTAACAACTGAGAAAATTCATACTCTAAAGATTATTGCTTCTTCTTAATTCCTAAAGACAAATTATTGTCCAGGACTATAGTTTGGTGCTTCTTTGGTCACTCGTATGTTATGAGGATGACTTTCTCTCATTCCCGCCGAAGTAATGGTCACAAACTGTGCGTTGGTTTTTAATGCCTCTATTGTGGGAGCTCCACAATACCCCATTCCAGCTCGTAAACCCCCCACGAATTGATGGATACTTTCTTCCAAATCACCTTTGTAGGCAACTCGACCAACAATGCCCTCGGGAACTAATTTTTTTAAATCGTCTTCAACATCTTGAAAATAACGGTCTTTACTCCCTTTTTTCATTGCTTCCAACGAACCCATTCCTCGGTAGGTTTTGTATTTCCTTCCTTCATAGATTACCGTTTCACCCGGAGACTCTTTTGTTCCAGCAAGTAAAGAACCCAACATTACCGAATCTGCACCAGCCGCTATAGCTTTAGCAATATCTCCCGTATAGCGAATTCCTCCATCTGCAATCACAGGAACACCAGAACCCTGGATTGCTTTACTCACCTCTACAATAGCAGATAATTGTGGGTATCCTACCCCTGCAATTACTCGGGTGGTACAAATTGATCCAGGACCGATCCCTACTTTAACAGCATCCGCTCCCAAATCCACTAAATACTTCGCAGCACTAGCCGTAGCAATATTACCAACGGCAACATCTAAACTCGAAAATTGTTGCTTTACTTGTTTTAATACTCCAGCAACTCCTTTACTATGACCATGAGCAGTGTCGATGACCACAGCATCTACTCCTGCAGCGTTTAAAGCGGCTACCCGTTCTAAAACATCGGCGGTAACCCCAACCGCTGCAGCTACCCGTAAACGGCCAAAATGATCTTTATTAGAATTTGGTTTGGTTGTGTGCTTGGTAATATCACGAAAGGTAATTAAACCAACTAAAGTGTTGTCTTTAGAAACTACTGGAAGTTTTTCAATTTTATGTTTCTGAAGAATTTGTTCGGCATCTTTTAAGGAAGTTCCTTCATTAACTGTAATCAGGTTACTTTTGGTCATTACCTCTCGGATGGGTCGTGCGCTATTGTTTTCAAAACGCAAATCCCGATTTGTTACGATACCAATTAATTTTTTTTGTTCATCTACTATAGGAATACCTCCTATTCTATACTCCTGCATGTTTGCTTTTGCATCAGAGACTAAAGCGGTATCGGGCAAGGTTACTGGATCAATGATCATTCCTGACTCCGAGCGCTTTACCGTCCTGACTTTTGCAGCTTGTTCAGCGATCGTCATATTCTTGTGTAAAACACCAATACCGCCTTCACGAGCCATGGCAATAGCCATACTACTTTCTGTTACGGTATCCATTGCTGCTGAAATAATTGGAATGTTAAGAGGAATCTTCCTGCTGAACATCGTTTTGATCGAGACTTCTCTGGGGAGTGTCTCCGAATAAGCTGGTACCAGAAGAACGTCGTCGTAAGTTAAACCTTGGCCAATAAATTTGTTGGATGTCATAAGCAACTAATAAGTAATTAATTGCATACAAATATACGGAAATTAAATAGGCGATAACTAAAAATGGAAAGAAAACAAATCCTAGACAACAGTTCGAATAAAAGAAGTTACTCTTCCTTTAAGAGGACTTTCCCTTAATTTTGACTGCTACCAATTAAATTGGACTCCCGCATAAGAGCCAAAAGGATGACCTGGGCGATACCCTGCAGGAACTCTTGAAGCTAAATAAACTTCATCAAAAAGATTGACCATTTGAGCAGTTAATCGAAAATGAGAATTGATATGATATTTAGCAGAAAAATCAACAATAAAACTGGAAGGAACCGCTTCAATTGATCCGTTAATTCCATTCCCTGCTTGAGTATTAAAAGAACCGTTTAATCTTGAACTGAGATTAAGTTCGTATTTTTTGTGCTCAATTCTCGCGGTTAAAGTCCACTGATTTTTGGGGATATAGGGGACACGATCCCCGGTGCTTACCACTCCCCAAATGTCTTCATTGCTGCCAAAATTACTTTGAAACAGTGCATTCGTTAATGTATAGGCAAAACTAAAAGGCAATTGAACCGCTGCATTAACTGAGGCAAAGTTGTAGTTTAAAAGTACTTCTACCCCACTTACATGAACACTTCCCGCGTTGAATTGATCTAACGAGCCTGTGCCTCCAGAAGCCGCTAAATCGCTTCCTAATAGATTGGTATAGTCGTTAAAGTAAGTAATCAATTCACCGCTTAATCTTCCCTTTGCAAATCGTGATCCCAATTCATAATTGACACTTTCTTCGGGCTTTTCCCCAGGTGCGTTACCTGGAGGTGAAAACCCTTTGTGAATTCCTCCAAAAAAAGAAAGTTGATTTGAAAAAGTATAATTGAAACCTGCTCCGGGTATAAATGCTGTGATACTATTTTGTCGTGAATTACTTCCTGCTAGATTCCTATTCGGATTGGAACTTCCATAGTCCAACCTTTTCAGTATAATCGACTCTGTCCGAAGTCCTGGGGTGATGGTGAAATTATTGAATTTGTATTTATACAATACATAAGCAGCAAATGCTGTTGCACTAGTAATCCGATTCCCTTTGGCTCCCTTAGCTCCCTCCGAGGTGATGAGCAAGGAGGCGTTCTGAATTTGATAGCCATCTTCCCATTGGAAACGATCTTCTTCGTCATAATGATAACGTGCACCTACTTCCACGTCGTGAAAACCTCCAGAACTTCCATACCAATGTAAATCAACTTTTGTCTGGATTCCTTTGGCTGTATAGGTTCGGTTATTTGCTCTTAGGACAAGAGCATCTTTTTCAGAATTGAGGGTTCCTTTGAGAACACCCAAATAATTGGAGTATTCCGTTGGACTGGATAAAATAGTTTCTAAGCTCCTCGATACATTATCAAGGGTAACCTTATCTAATTTATACCAGTTTCGAGAAAAAGTATTTTTATACGCATTGGTTACTATTTTAAAACGTGGGGTAAAGTCTACGCTGTGCGTCAGCATCAATTGTTTTTGGTTAGCATCCATTTCATCGTTCTGAGAGGCGGCATAACGCAAAAAGGGAGTTGCATTGAAATCCTCTTGGGTGATTCCTAAATAGGTCTCATTGGACAATTCGTCATAGAAATGGTATTTAAGTTCCAAAAATTGAGGAGTTTTGGAATCCTTGTCTGATTGAACTCGAAATTTGCCCATCAAATCGGTACTGTCAAATCCTGTGTTATCAGAGGAGTTTAGTTTTTTAAATCCATCCGAATTCATGGAAAGGTATTCGAGTAGATAACTAAAGTTTTCGGAGGATTGCCCAATGCTGGTATTTATTTGACTGCTGTTGTAACTTCCATAAGAACTTTGAAATCGAGCTTTTAACTTTTCTTCGGGAAGAGCTGTTGAAATCATATTAATCACTCCTCCAGTGGTAAATGGTCCATATTGAACCTGACTGCTGCCTTTTAAAATTTCTATTCCTTCCATACGAGCTACAGAAGGAAAATAATATGCAGCTGGCGAACTATACGGAGCCGGCGCAATTAAGACCCCATCTTCCATTAACGTTATTTTAGAACTACGCTGTGGAGAGGTTCCCCTTAAACTGATGTTTGGGCGCAGTCCAAACCCGTCTTCTTCATAAAAATTAACCCCAGGAACTGCCTTTAATGCACGATTAATGTCATTGTATCCAAAATCACCTAATTCCTCAGTCGATAGATAATAGGAAGCTCCCGTACGGTTTTTCGCTACATATTTATTTCCCAAAATGGTATTGGCCTTGATTATAACTTCATCAAGCTTTTGAATGGTATCCGTTGCTAAAGTGAATTCTTGTGCATTTAAAAATGAAAATAAGAGATTGATTTGAATCAAAATCGCTATTGTCCGAGGCATTTGCATTTATTTAGATTAATTATAAATAAAATGCAAATATATATTTTGAAATGAGAATAAAAAAACTATTTAGAATAATTATAAATAAAAATTTTGTGAGAAAAATTGTATGCGCTTTCGAAAGCAAGAACGTCCAAGGAAGGGGGTAATTCTTTTTGAGAAGTAAAGAAAGAGATCAATTTTTCCATTGGGATGTTTCCAACCAATTCGTCATGAGCCATTGGACAGCCCCCATGGCCTTTTATCGTTCCATCAAAGCGTTTACAACCCGCTAAATAGGCAGCGTTTATTTTGGGATACCATTGCTCCGGATGAGAATGAAAATGGGCGCCAAATTCCAGTTCTGGATAGGCAGGTATCAAGGTTTTAAACAAATGTTCTACATCTTCTGTTTGAGCTGTTCCTACGGTATCTGAAAGGGAGATGATTTTGACTCCTAAAGTGGCTAATTTTTCTACCCATGATTTGATTATGTTCGTACTCCAAGGATCCCCGTAGGGATTTCCAAAACCCATGGAGAGATATACTACCAATTCCTTTTGATGTGCAGCAGCGAGCTCTTGTATGCTTTTTAAAATCTTTACCGATTCTTCAATTGTTTTTCCTGTATTTCGAACTTGAAAGTTTTCAGAAACGGAAAATGGATATCCCAAATAATGGATCTTTTGATAGTTGACTGCCTCTTCTGCTCCTCTGAGATTTGCAACTATAGTGAGCAGTTTAGTAGTAGTTTCACTGCAATCTAAACTTTGGATTACTTCAGCCGTATCTGCCATCTGAGGGATCGCTTTCGGATTGACAAAACTTCCGCAGTCTAGCGTGTCAAATCCTACTTTAAGTAGCATTTGGTAATAGGCTATCTTCATTGAAGTCGATACAGGGGTTTGAAATCCCTGTAAGGCATCCCGCGGACACTCTACTAACTTTATAGGCTTCATAGCAATTTATTGGTGCATAAAGTTAAGGGTAAAATAACACCAAAGCAATCAAAGCAAGAATAACCGCTTGAAAACGATTCCAAAATATAGTCCTCTGTTGTAGGATTAGTTTTTTCCCTAATTGATCTGCCAATACTGAAACCATTGAAAATAGCAGTAATGCTTGAATAAAAAAAAGAGAGCCGAGAACAAAGAATTGAAATCCATAGGACCAACTTTCATGAAACAAAAACCCGGGAAAAAAACTAATAAAAAACAGACTAACCTTTGGATTGGTCAAGTTCATTACTAGTCCAGTAAAATATAAATGCTCTTTTTTAACCGCAGTTCCAATCGAAGGTTCAAGAAGCTCATTCCTGCTTTTGGTTAGCCCTAACTTAATAGCTAAAAACAACAAATAGGTCCCTCCCAAACACTCCAGTATTCGCTGACTTTGAGGATATACAGCTAATAGGTTACCGACACCAAAAATAACAAACAGGGTATGTATCCACAACCCTGAAGTAAGCCCTAAACTTACTTGAATTCCTCTCCTCCATCCTTTAGTCAGACTCGTACTAAAAACAAAGAGTAGGTCAGGCCCAGGAAGCAACGTTAAAGCTACGGAGGACACTAAAAACAAAAGAAACCGTTCCAAATCCATCTTTTGATAGGGTAATTTAAATCCAATATAATGCATTTTAAGAGAGCGGGAGTTCAAAACAAAAACCTGGTAAGGAAGAAAATAGTCAACCCTCTCAATTTTAAATTCTTTTTTTAGTTGGAATTCAACCGCATGGATAAATTCATGTTATAGGAAAAGGGGGTAACGGTCCTTTAAGTGAACTTTCAAAAACAGAAATTAGAATAATAATATTTATTACTTTTAGGGATCAAACCATTCCTATGAAAAAAATTTTTCTGGCATTTTTTGCCCTTCCCTATTTGCTTCAAGCACAAAACTCATTCAACCCGACGGAATATGCTGAAACCATCACCTCAAAAGAACTCATGGAGCACCTGTATGTCTACGCTTCCGATTATTTTCAAGGACGTGAAACGGGAACTGTTGGGCAGAAAAGAGCCATCGATTTTCTTCAAAATTTCTATTCCACCCATGGGATAGATCCCGCTCAAGGCACGGACAACTACAAACAATCTATGGAACTCAACATTCAAGGAGTTCCAGTACAAACAGAAAATATTGCGGCCATCCTCAAAGGCACACTTTATCCTGAGGAATACATTGTCATTTCTTCTCATTTGGATCATATCGGCGTAACAAACGGCGCGATAAACAATGGTGCCGATGATGACGGTTCTGGAACGGTAAGTTTACTTGAAATTGCTGAAGCTTTTAAACTCGCTGCAGATGCAGGTCACGGACCAAAAAGATCACTAATTTTCCTACACGTAACAGGAGAAGAAAAAGGCTTATTGGGTTCTAGTTACTACGCTCAAAATCCCTTGTACCCATTACAAAATACCATGGCAAATTTAAATATTGACATGGTCGGAAGAACAGATCCCAAACGAGAAGATAAAGATCCTAACTACATCTATTTGATTGGTGCAGACAAACTGAGTCAAGATTTACACGACCTTTCTGAAGAAACCAACACCAAATACACCCAACTCAAGTTAGATTATACTTTTAATGACGAAAAAGATCCAAACCGTTTCTACTACAGAAGCGATCACTATAATTTCGCAAAAAACAACATTCCTGTTATTTTCTATTTTAACGGAACACACGAAGACTATCACCAAGAGGGAGATACTCCTGATAAAATTAATTATCCCCTACTCGCTAAACGCACTCAATTGATTTTTTATACAGCTTGGGAATTGGCCAATCGTTCTGAAAAAATTAAACTAAATAAATCGTAATGAAAATCTTTCAATTTACCATTCTCTTCTTGTTGACAAGTCTTTTTGTGCATGCACAGGTCATGGAATCGGAAATGGAGGAAACGGATCTGCCTAGAGTAAAACGAGTTGCTTTAGGAGTCAAATTGGGGATCCCTAATTTAACCAGTGGATCAGCAGAATTAATACTTCCTTTTTTAAACAATCATTTTGCTCCTACGATAGAATACAGTAAAATTGGTTTGAATTTTGAAAATATAGAAACCAATATTTCTTACACAGAATATGGAGTCAATTATTATTTCAATCAAAAAGGAAACGGTTTGTTTATTGGTGTAGGAAAAGCATCCTTATCTACAGACATTACTTTTACCGACCTCATATTTTCTAATGCTTTAGAAACCATTACTGGATCCGGATCCACAAATTTAGATCTAGAAACAACCAACTTTAAAATTGGAATTAAAACTGGAGGCACTTTTTACTTTAAATTTGAAGTTGGATACGGTATGGGAATCATACCCAATGAATTAAATTTCCAAGCAACTGCTAAAGGTATTACAGAAAGTTTTTCCGAGGACATCCCTCCCATTCCAGGTTTGGGCAAAGACGGAATATTGATCGGGACTATTGGTTTTGGAATCGCTTTCTAATTTTATTTTATTCAAATAAGCTTCTAAACACTAGTTTGGAATCCTCTTGTACACTACTTTTACAGACCTATTCATTTAATTCCATTTGTTAATGATTCCAAAAAAAATGTGGTGTCTACCACTATTTTTTTTCTCTTTTTATTTAATCGGTCAGAATACTTATGTGCTCAGCGGTTATGTTTCGGATGCAGAAACCAATGAAAAACTAATCGGCGTAAATGTGTTGTTCCCAGAATTGAAACAAGGAACAACAACTAATGAATACGGTTTTTACTCCCTCAGTGTTCCACCCGGAATACAACAACTTGTAATAAGCTATTTAGGATTTGAAAGTGTAACGCAAAGCATTAACTTTTCTAAAGACACTGTTTTTGAGGTTAAATTGAATCCAGCCGTTGAAATATTAGAAGAAGTTATTTTAAATGAAAATGTAGAACGTTTGAACCTCAAAAGTCCTCAAATGAGTGTTAATTCCTTAGCAATTAGTACCATAAAGAAAATGCCTGCTGCGTTGGGTGAGGTGGATATTATTCGTTCGATTACGCTGCTCCCTGGAGTTACCAATGGCGGTGAAGGCTCGTCGGGATTTAATGTCCGCGGTGGAGCTGCAGATCAGAATTTAATTTTATTGGATGAGGCTATTATTTTTAACTCCTCTCACCTCTTTGGCTTTTTCTCTGTTTTTAATCCAGATGCTATCAAGGACATCAAACTTTACAAAGGAGGCATTCCTGCCAATTATGGCGGACGCCTGTCTTCCGTACTTAACATCTACCAAAAAGACGGAAACAGCAATGATTTTAATGCACAAGGGGGCGTGGGTCTAATCTCAAGTAGATTACTACTTGAAGGGCCTATAGAAAAAGAAAAGGGTTCATTTCTCATAGGAGGAAGAAGCAGCTATGCGCATTTATTTTTACCCCTTGTTGAAAGTGTTGGAGACAACAAAGGCTATTTTTATGACCTTAACACCAAACTAAGTTATACACTAGACTCCAAAAACAACCTTTTCCTTTCTGGGTATTTTGGAAGAGATGTCTTTGACATTGCCAATTTGTTTAACAACGCCTACGGCAATTCGGTAGCAAACTTCCGCTGGAATCATTTGTTTTCAAATCAACTGTTCTCAAACCTCTCCTTGATCTATTCCGATTACGATTACAGGCTTGACTTTAGCTTTGCAGATTTTGTTTGGAATTCAAGCATCGTCAATTTTAATTTGAAATACGACTTTAAGCATTATTTGAATGAAAAAATCAAATTGGAATACGGCCTGAACAGTATCTATTACAAATTTGATCCAGGTTTAATAGAACCCACCAAGGAAGATTCTCAAGTTCAAACGAATAAATTGACTGATAAATTTGCAGTTGAAAGTGCTCTCTATATGGGGATAAACTATCAATTCAATGCGAAAACGAGCCTTCAAGTGGGCGGTAGACTCAGTAATTTTATACGCCTTGGGCAACAATTAAATCGATACGCAGACAACAACCCCTTGAATTACAATTCTGCTTTAAAACTTTATCAAAGCGCAGATCCCATTGGCGTAGAAACCTATTCTAAAGGAACCCTACTCAAGAATTTCACCAATTTTGAACCCCGTCTGGCTTTGTCCTATCTCAATAACACGAACCAATCGTTTAAATTGAGTTATAACAGAATGGTACAGTACCTGCATTTGATTTCGAATACCAACTCCCCCACTCCCATTGATATTTGGGCACCTAGTGGGCGTTTTATCAATCCTCAATTATTAGATCAATTTGCCATTGGGTATTTTAAAACCCTCCCTTCAAATGGTTATAATTTGGAATTGGAAGTTTTTCAAAAATTCATTCAAAACCGATTGGACTATATCGACGGTGCAGAGCTCATTGCAAATAATGCTATTGAGCAAGTACTCTTAAGCGGTCGGGCTAAAGCCAGAGGCTTGGAACTTTTAATTCGAAAAAATGAAGGCAAATTAACCGGTTGGATTGCCTATACTTTATCCCGCTCTGAACAAAAAACCCCTGGAAGAACCCCCACAGAAATAGGAATAAACAATGGAGAATGGTATTTCACTCCCTATGATAAAACCCATGACATTTCTATAACAACAAATTACGCATTAAATAAAAAATGGGATTTGAATGCCAACTTCTTGTTTCAAACGGGGCAACCCATCACCTACCCCGAAGCCCAATATCGTTTTTTGGATTTTTCAATTCCCAATTTTGAAAAGAGAAACAGCAGTAGGCTACCCAGCTATCACCGTTTTGATCTTTCTGCAATCTATACCCCTGATCGAAGTCAAAAAGCGTTTTCTGGACAATGGGTTTTTAGTATTTTCAATGTTTACAACAGAAAAAATGCAGCTTCCATTCGGTTTCAACAAAATAGTGATACCGGTCAAAACGAAGCCATCCGCTTGTCCATTTTTGGAATAATCCCCTCCGTAACCTATAATTTTAAATTTTAATGAAAACTATTTGGCTTTACTTAATGCTACTGATTGGATTGCTATTCAGCTCTTGTGAGGATGTCGTTGAGATAGACCTTAATTATACTAACGAACGCTTGGTTATTGAAGGGCAGCTCAATTGGATTAAAGAAACCAAAAAAACAGAACAACTCATAACGTTGTCCAAAACCACTCCCTATTATGAAAACATAAGAATACCGGCATCGGGAGCTGAGGTTTTCATTAAAGACGAGCAAAACAACACGTATTCATTTAAAGAAAAAGAAAATACAGGGATTTATTATCCTTTAGATTCCCTACCCTTTTTACCCAATGAAAAATTTTTTCTTGAAATTGAGTTTGAAAATCAAAAATATCGTGGGGAAGAAGTCTCCTATCCAGTGGCCCCCATTTATGAAATCAAACAAGATAGCATCCTTATTTTTGGGACTACAGCTACTCAAATAGAAGCTTACAGCCAAGACCCTGAGGAGGAAGTTAATTATACGTATTTTGAATTCAGCAGTGCAAGATTGGAAAACACCGAATACAATGTATATCGGGATGATTTTTCAAATGGTTCCCAATATTATGGAGTGTTGTTAGACCGAGATTTTGAAAAAGGGGATCAAGTACGCATACGTCAATACAGTATTTCTAAAACTGCCTACCAATATTGGTTTTTGCTTCTCCTACAAAACACGCAACAAGGTGGTCCTTTTCAAACAACTCCCGCAAATTTAAACAGTAATGTGGTGAATCTAACAAAACCTGAAAACTCCCCTTTAGGATATTTTCGAGTCTCTGAAGTTTCAGAAGTGTTTTATACAATCAAGTAATTCAAAAAGCATAAGAAAACCCAAGACTTAATAGGGGTGCTCTTTCATCAATCACTCCAATGTTGACATTTTTATCTGAAAGGATTTGAGCTTCATTATCCGTAATGCCACGTTCTATTCGCGCTTCCAGTCCAAGTTTGCCTAAATGAACTCTGGCTCCAAAATGGAGCCCTAAAGTAGATTCCCCTTGTACTGATTCTACAGTAAAGGAATCGGTATTTTCACTCAAATCATATCGATAGGTAGGACCCGCAAATGCACTAATCAAGGGCAATAATTTAAATCCAACGGAAACGGGTGCTTCAATTCTAGTTTTTCCTACGCTTAGGGCATCATAAGACGTTTCAAATTTTGAAAAATGCAATTCAGGTCGCAGATACAACATTGCGATCTTCAACTGACCATAGAGTCCAAGATTAAAACCATTGACTGCATTTTTAGCTTGGTCAAAACTGGTCAATTCACTAGTGAGCTTCGTCAGGTTTCCCGAGGAACTTAGATTGATTCCCCCTACAATTCCATACTCAAAACCTTGACTTTGAATAGAGCTGATTGCAAAGGATACAAAAAGAAGAAAGTAAATTTTTTTCATGTTGTTGTATAAATTTGAGGCTAGTTTTATTCCAACCGATTGAAATTTAATATTTATCAAAAGTAATTGAAATTATACAAATAATACCCAAACATTACATCCTCTGTATATGGAGGAAGGATTACCCAAGAAAGGGTTGCTTGTAGAACCGTTTGCCTTGCCCTTGGTACAGTGCGTTGGCAAGAGCTCCAAAAGTTGGCGGATAGGTTGGCTCTCCCAGTCCAGTAGGGTCAAGATCATTTTTTACAAAATGAACCTCAATTGCATCTGGTGCTTCCTCCATTCGAATCATTCGATACGTATCAAAATTATTTTTATCTGGTTTTCCTTGATCAAATTTAAGTTCCCCATAGAGGGCAGTCCCTATGGCGTCAACCACTCCCCCTTCTGCCATATTTTTCGCACTGTCAGGATTAATTACTATTCCGCAATCAATAGCGCAAACTACTTTTTTAACACGAGGATTTCCAGCTTCCATTTCAAGTTCCAAAACCTGCGCTACATAGGTATTGTGACAAAAATAGGCGGAAACACCCCGATGTCTAGATTGAGCTCCATGACTCCAATTTGATTTCTCTCTAACGAGTTCTAAAACTCCTGCATAACGTTTTGGATCATAGTCATTCCCTTTCCCTACGGGCTGCTTTTGTGCGTTTTGAAGTAATTCTAAACGGAAAGCAATAGGGTCTTTCCCTGCTGTTTCTGCAACCTCATCCAAAAAAGATTGTTCTGCACTTGCCATAAAATTAGACCGAGGAGCTCGAAAAGATCCTACCGTAATATTAGAATCTATCGTCCAGTCTTCTGCAAGATAATTGGGTACTGCTCCAGCTGGAAATCGATTTTCTGATATGGGGCTTTCGGGTATTCCCCCAGCATTGACATGAAATGCAATTAATTGACCGTTAGCGTCCAAACCAGCTTTGTATTTGATTTGGTAGGAAGGGCGGTATATCCCGTAGGTCATATCATCTTCTCTGGAATAGATCAATTTTACGGGGGCTTCCATTTTTTGTGAAATGAGAGCAGCTTCTACCAACCAATGGGCGTATGATCTTCTCCCATAACCTCCCCCGAGTCTAGACATTTTTATTTCAATATTTTCAAGAGGAATCCCTAAACGTTCCGACAGAGTTTGTTCTGTAAATTCAGGTTTTTGAAGAGGACCAATAAGTTCAGCTTTATCGCCTCTTACGTCCGCAAAAAAGTTCATGGGCTCCATACAGTTGTGAGCTAAAAAGGGGGCTGTATACGTGCGCTCAATAATTTTTGCAGCAGATCCAAAGGCAGCTTCTGGATTGCCATCTTTTCTTCTAATCTGAGCAGGGTGTTTTGCTCTGGCTTCCATAAGTCGATAATGATCTGAAGTGCTTTCCAATCCCGCTGGTGTATGTTGTTCCCATTTCGAGCCGAAACGATCTCTTGTTTCTGTAGTGCTCTCTATGGGTACAGAATGAATTTGGACTTCTTTTTTTGCCTGCATGACTTGCCAAGTGGTTTCTCCTACGATAACGGCAACTTCATTGTAAGTTCGAGTATCAAAAAACTTTTTTTCAAAATCATCATTAAAGACTTTTATCTTTAACACATCCCGTATGCCTGGCATAGATTTAGCACGATTCATATCAATTGATTCCAGTTTTAAACCAAAAGCAGGTGGATGAATGAGCATTGCAGTTAGCATTCCCTCCCGATGAGTATCGATTCCAAAAAGAGGTTTTCCAGTAACTATGTTGTTTATTTCAACGTTCTTTTGAGACACGCCAATTAGGGTAAAGTCTTTTATCTTTTTTAATTCAACCTTTTCAGGTACGCTACGCTTTGCAGCAAGTGAAGCCAAATCGCCATAACCTATAGTTTTGCCGCTTTTTTCATGCACTACTAGACCACTTTTAGTTGTCAACTCAGCCAATTCAATATTCCAGAGAGCTGCAGCAGCTTCTTTAAGCATCGCTTTGGCACTAGCACCTGCCATTCTTAGACCTTGCCATCCACGACGTATGCCTTGACTTCCTCCAATAAATTGAAAACTAAATGCAGCTGTATCCAAGGGTGCTTGTTCCACAATTACATTGTTCCAATCTATATCCAACTCATCCGCTACAATCATGGGCATGGATGTTTTTACGTTTTGACCCCCTTCGGGATTAGGAGACAAGATTGTAACCCTTCCATTTTCACCTATTTTTAAATAGCTATTTATTTCAAACCACTCCTTAGGTAAATTTTTAGTTTCTAATGGATTCCCCTCGGTAAAATCACAAGAATTTAAAAAACCAAACCCGAGAACAAGACCGCCACTTGCCAAACTGCTGTTTTGAATGAAAGCCCTTCTACCTATGCTTGTTTTGAATGAAGTCATTTTCTGAAAAATATATGTTCGATCTAATTTACAACATAAAATAGGTTAGACAAAAGCTGGGTTTAAATAGTATAGCCTCAATAAATTACTGTCAAAAAATAATCAATTCAAGAAAGCGATCCCTGATCATACAAATTGAGTAAACACTCGAGAGTATTCTATTTTTTTTTGAGAAATATTTTTTATTTAATAGTATTACTATTATATTTGCGCTTATATAAATTAAAAAAAGATTGTAATGCTTTTAATACCGTTTGCTGCCTGTTTTTATTTTTTTATAAAATACTCTAAAAACCAGTATCCAGTTTCATTAAACCTCCATTCCACTGAAAAGATAAAAACAAATAAAAAGTTAACGCCTGCTTAAAAAAATATCCAAATGCTTTTATAACGTTTTCATCTTAAACAAAACCATAATTCATACAATTCAAGTCTTTTAATTCTGTTAATTCCTTTTATGAATACTTCAACATCTAAAACTTGGTCCAGATTTTTTAATCTCCTCTCGCTAGAAAAAAGAGATATTTTTCAAATATTCAACTACGCTATTTTTACAGGAGCTTTGGCATTATCTCTTCCATTGGGGATCCAAGCCATTGTGAATCTTATTCAAGGGGCTCAAATATCGAGCTCTTGGATCATCTTGGTCATATTAGTTACTTTGGGGGTGAGTTTCACTGGAACGCTTCAGTTAATGCAACTACGAATTATAGAAACACTTCAGCAGCGTGTGTTTACTCGTGCCAGTTTTGAGTTAAGTTATCGATTTCCAAAACTCAAAATGAATGCATTACGCAACATCTATCCTCCAGAACTTGCCAATCGTTTTTTTGATACCCTAAGCATTCAAAAAGGATTTGCAAAAATCCTTATTGATGTTCCAACAGCTTTAATACAAATTGTTTTTGCTCTCATTCTTTTATCTTTTTACCATCCGTTCTTTATCTTCTTCGGTCTGGGTTTGATATTATTGATGATTTTTTTATTTCAATATACCGTAAATCGAGGTCTGAATACTTCACTGGAAGAGTCGAAACACAAGTACCGTGTTGCCCATTGGATTCAAGAGATTGCTCGTTCAATCGTTAGTTTTAAGCTTTCTTCAACTTCGGATTTAAGCATGAAAAAAACCGATCAGTACGTTTCAAAATATCTGAATGCAAGAGAAGCCCATTTTAGAGTAATCAAATTACAATACATCAAATTAATTGGATTTAAAGTAGCTATTACCTCTGGTCTTTTAATTATTGGAGGCATCCTGGTTCTGAATCAACAAATGAATATTGGGCAGTTTGTCGCTGCAGAAATAATTATACTCTTGGTTATTGCTTCAGTAGAAAAATTAATCGTAAATCTTGAAACCTTATACGATATGTTGACCTCAATTGAAAAATTAGGCCAATTGGTTGATTTAGAAATCGAAAATCAAGAAGGTAAAATGTTGAATGAAAACGATCCCTTTATATTAGAACTAAAGGATATTGAATATGCAGTGCCCGATTTAGAAAAACCCATTTTATCAGAAATTAATTTAAAGATACGACCCAAAGAAAAGATTTTAGTGCAAGGAGGCTCAGGTTCCGGGAAATCAAGTTTACTCCGTATACTCTCTGGCATAATTGAACCAACTAGAGGTACTGTTTTTGTAGGACAGCACAACCTTAAAGCTTTACAATTACAAAGTTATCGTTCTTCATTGGGCCTTTCTTTGTCAGATGAAGTCCTTTTCGAGGGTACAATTAGGGAAAATATAACGCTTGATGATGAAAACATTACAGAGACCACCATTCAACATCTCATGGATGTTTTACATTTAGATAATTTTATTAAAACCTTGCCTCTTGGTCTTGAAACGATTATTCATCCTGAGGGTAAAATAATTTCCCAATCCACAAGTAAAAAACTTATTCTTGCACGAGCAATTTTACGCAAACCCCAAGGACTAATCTTGGAAGACCCTTTGGATGTCTATACTCCAGACGAATCAAAAAAAATTATTAATTATCTCTGTCTTGACAAGCATCCTTGGTCAATGATTGTTGTAAGCAATAATGATTTTTGGGAAGAAAAATGTGATAAAATTATTCAATTAAACAAAGGAAAAATTAACGTTTTAAAGTAACTGCAATGTTAAATATCTCAAAATACCCAATAAAAAACTTTGAGTTTGAGAAGTATAAATCAGGAAAAACTATTTTTTCAATTTCATACTTTCCGCAATTAAATCGATTTTTATTTGTTGTTTTTGTTGTCTTTTTGATCATCTTATTTTTACCCTGGACACAAAATGTTGTAGGGAAAGGATACGTAACCACATTAGAGCCTGAGAAACGCCCCCAAAGCATTCAATCTCCCATTCCTGGCAGGATCGATGAATGGTTTGTCCGCGAGGGAGATTTCGTGTCTAAAGGAGATACCCTATTAAAAATATCCGAAGTAAAGAGTGAATACTTTGATCTTGATCTTTTAACCCGTACAAAAGAGCAACTTGATGCTAAGCAAAACTCAGTAATCGCTTATACAAATAAGATAAACGCATTAGATTCTCAGCTTACGGCACTTCGTAGTGAGATGAAACTTAAAATAGAACAAGCAAAACGAAAATTAATTCAAATAAAATTATATCTAGAAAATGACAGTTTAAAGAGGACGGCTGCAAAAACAGAACTTGAGATTGCAAAAATCCAATTGGAGCGAGTTAACACTTTATTTAATGATGGTTTAAAAGCATCGCGGGATGTTGAAGAAAAGCAAATTAAAATTCGAGATGCTGAAGCTACCTTTGTAACTGCAGGAAATAATTATGAAAATGCTAAAAGTGAAATTCTAATTGCTGCAACAGAAATTGAACGTCTTCAAGCATCATTTGAAGATAAACTTGCTAAGGTAAAATCTGAAAAAGCTTCAGCACAGTCCTCAAAATATGAAGCTGAAGGCACAGTTGCTAAGCTTAAAAATACACTTGCAAATTACACCCAAAGAGAAGCGTTAAAATATATTACAGCACCACAACAAGGCTATATAAATAAGGCTCTAAAAGGAGGGATAGGGGAAACTTTTAAAGAAGGAGATCAATTGGTTTCTATTATGCCTGATAACTACCAAATTGCTATTGAAACCTTTATCAGCCCTATTGACATACCATTGCTTCAAGTTGGAAAAACCGCCCGAGTTGAATTCGATGGATGGCCTGCAATTGTTTTTAGTGGGTGGCCAAATGCATCCTATGGAACCTATGGTGCCCGAGTAGTCGCAATTGAAAACTATATCAGTGAAAATGAATTATACCGTGTTCTTTTAGCTCCTGATCCAGAGGAAAATCCTTGGCCAGAAGAGGTAAGAATCGGATCCGGCGCAAGAACGATTGCATTATTAAGTGAAGTCCCTGTGTGGTTTGAATTATGGCGACAGTTAAATGGCTTCCCTCCAGAATATTACAATTCCCAAAAAAAATAACCTAAAAAATTGCCAACAGAAGAAAATAATTTGTGAATGAAAACATTAGTTACCCTTTTTCAAATCGCTTTTATTTTGGTTTTTATAGGTCAGCAATCCCTAAGGGCTCAAGAAGGCTTGTCCCTAGAGAAATACCTTGAATTAGTTAAAATGAATCATCCTTTTGTAAAACAAGCTCAATTAAAAATTGATGCAAGTGAAGCAAATTTGATGAAAAGTAGAGGTGCTTTTGATCCTAAATTAAATTTTAACCAGAAAGAGAAAAACTTTAAAGGAATTAATTATTATAAAAATCAAAAAACACAACTCATTGTTCCAACCTATTTTGGCATTCAGCTTGATGCACAAGTTCAAGAATCTAGCGGATTCTATTTAAATCCTGAAAATAATACCGATGGACAACTCTATGGAATTGGGGGATCCATTGATTTGAGTCAAGGTATTTTATCAAATCCAAGACAAATTGCTTTAAAACAAGCAAAGCTATTCACAAAACAAACAAAAGAAAGAAATGCACTAGAGGTAAATGAAATTTTAACTGCTGCAAGTCATGCTTATTTAGATTGGTATAAAGCTTATAAATCCTATCAAATTATTGAACAATTTGTTTCCAATGCTTTTTTTCGTTTTGAGGGTGTAAAAAAAAGAGTGAATACTGGAGATTTAGCCGCTATAGACAGTACTGAGGCTCGAATTGCATACTTTCAAAGACAAATTGAAAGGGAAAATGCTCAACTAGATTATCAAAAAAATAAAATTGAAGTATCCAATTTTATATGGTTTGAAAGCCAACCCTTTGTTCTTAGTAATGAAATAGAACCCGAACTTAATGAAGAAGATTTTGTAATGCTCTTTAAGGCAGACAGTCTCGAAATTGAAAACCATCCTAAACTTCTTGAAATAGGATTCAAACGAAGCCAATTAGATCTGGAAAAGAGATTACAGAAAAGTAATTTATTACCTCAACTGAGTCTCCATTATCAATGGCTTTCTGACAGCAACCCGATTTCTAAGCTAAATTACACAATGGACCCCGATAACAATATCACTGGAATCAAAGCTTCTTTTCCTCTGTTTCTCAGAAAAGAACGTGCAAATTTAAAATTAGCTTCAATAAAAGTAATCGATATGGAGTGGGAACAAGCGCAGACCAAAGTGGAATTAGAAAATAAAATTAAGGCCCTTTATCTCGCAAAAGAGAGGTTAAAAAACCAATGGGATATCGCAAAACAAATGGTAGAGGATTATCGTTTGCTTTTAATTGGGGAACAAAAAAAATTTGCTGCGGGTGAAAGTTCTTTATTCCTAGTAAATTCAAGGGAATCAAAACTAATTGAAGCGCTATTAAAATCGATATCGCTAGAGGTTAATCAAAAAAAAGCAGAAATAAATTATTATTATGCCATAAATTTTCAATCAAATCCAATGAGTTGATTGGATCCTTTTTTAAATCAAATCGATTTCACCTTAAACTGATAAGTTCCCGATTCCAATTTTAATTTAACGATACCCCTTTCGCTTTCTAAAATTTGAAGGGCTTTTGAATTCTTAACTTTTTTGTTTGATTCTTTGATATTTTTTAGTGAGCTCGAACTCAAATACAGCGTTGCAGAGGTATTGGCTGGGATTGAAATTTCATAGACGGTATGCCCTTCTTCAATTTTCCAACTGCTTTTTATGGTCCCATGCATGGAATTGTAATGTCCCTTTGCCCATTTTAATTCTTTATTTGGATCGGGAGTTGGTTTTAACACAAAAGTTTTGAAAGCTACTTCATTAGGATCTCTCTGAATTCCTAGTGAATATTCTTGCAACCAAGATCCAATTGCTCCGAAAGAGTAATGATTGAATGAGTTCATGGAGTTGTTTCCACCAAAACCGTTTTCAATGGTATACGAATTGAGTCGTTCCCAAATCGTAGTTGCACCATTCAGAACGGGATAAAGCCAAGAAGGGTAGTTTTCATTGAGTAGTAATCGGTAGGCCACATCATCGTAACCGTGCTTTGATAAAGCTTCATTTATTTTTCCTGTCCCAATGAATCCTGTCATCAATGAATATTCTGGACGTATTACACCCAAGTCATCTTGATTGGGTCTTTTAATGGTTTGGACTAGTTTTTTGGCAAATTCGTTCTCAACAGAGCTGTCGTAAACATCTAATGCTAAGGGTATTGCATAGGAGGCTTGAGAATCGACAAGACTTCCTTTTGAAGGTTTGCGATAACCTTGAGGCTTTGGTCCGAATCCAAAGGCTTCAAACCCAGCGCTTATACTCTGAAAAGTCTCAGGATCAACATAGGTTTCATTAAAAAAAGCTTTCCTTTCTTCATATTTACTTTTATACCGCTGAGCATCTATATCGTATCCCAAAATGCTTGCTGATTTATACAAAATTTCTAAATCATGGACTTGGTAGGCATTCCACATTGCAGTATTGTCATTTTTTGAATTTTCAGGACTAAGCCAATCGCCTAATGGTCCTTCTACCAAAACACCTTCTTCATTTTGCTTCGTTTCTAGAAAATCAATGTAACGTTTCATAGCAGGATAATGTTCTCGCAGCATATCAATATTCCCATATTGCAAATACGCTTCCCAAGCCACCACAATCCCTGCAGATCCCCATAGGGTTCCACCAAATCCACCTCCAACAGGTGCTACGTCTGTAAATCGACCGTTCTCATTTTGAATGTCTCTCATTGCAAGTAAATGCCTCCTTAAAAACTCAGAGGCATCAATCATATAAGTGGCTGTTTTAGAAAAAACATTCAGATCACCACTCCACCCCATGCGTTCGTTCCGCTGAGGACAATCTGTGGGTATGGATAAAAAATTTGCACGCGTTGACCAGGCGATGTTTTCCCATAGCCTGTTGAGCTGTTCATTAGAGGTAACATAATTTGCTGTAAGCCTATCTACAGAGGAAATCACAATTCCTTGCACATCCTCTAAGGGTAGTGCCTTTTTAATTCCAGTGATTTCAATAAATCGATATCCGTGAAACGTAAACCTAGGTTCGATGATTTCATATCCCCCTTTCTGAGTGTAGAGATCTTGAGTAAGTGCTGCTCTGATATTTTCTAGCATAATCATTCCCGCTTGATCCTTATATTCTTCGGTATTGGGATAAGTCACTTCAGCAAATCGAAGTGTAATCAATTTCCCTCTTTGACCATGATGAAGGGTAATTTTGGGAACACCTACCATATTTTGTCCCATATCGTAAACAAATACTCCTGGCCGAACTTCCTTGACACTTTTAGCGGTTAAAACAGTAGTGGAAACTACATTCGATCCCATTTGACCAACTAGTTTCATAGAACTGTAATCTAAATCATAACCTATCCCCTCCGATGCAGTTGTTTTATTTAATAGAATCTCTACACAGCGGTTCCACTGCTCATCTTTGAAGGAAGGTTCGGTCCAAGAGTCCACATTTTCTTCTTTCTTGGCGTTATAGATTTCTCCTTGAAAAAAACTTCCAAGTCGTATGGGTCCATCACTATAATATTTCCACTCTTTGGTGTTCGTGGTTATATACTGTTCGCTTCCATCCGTATAGGTTATTATGAGCTGACCCAACAAAGATTGTCGATCACCAAAAAAATTCCAATTGTCCTCACCAGAATAGGTGATGTTTCCACTCCACCAACCTTCAGCTAATAAGGCACCTAACGAATTCTCTTTCTGAATCATCGATGTTACATCATAAGTTTGATACATATGGGTTTTGTTGTACTGTGTCAAACCTGGATTAAAAAAGTGATTCCCAATACGCTTTCCATTGAGGGATAGCTCATAGATACCTCGGGAGGTTACATACAATCGTGCTTTGGCAATTTTCTTATCATTCGCTTGAAAAGTCGTTCTAAGGTGGGGAATTGAATTTTTACTAGGATCTGCAATAAAAGTATTTCCCTTTTGACCATTTACGAAATAACGATTGTTTACTATTTCGAGGGTTTTGAATATTCCATTGTAACTTGTTAAATCTTCCTCAAACAGAATCGTATTGGGTTCTCTTTTATTTTTTATTACAAGATTTGAAAAATAAGCCTTTTGATTTACATCAACTTTAAATCCAATGTCTGCTAACATTGGAAAACTTATAAAGTCATGACCTTTCCCAATAGGATTCAGGTTAAATGCATTGTTTGCATAGGGTGATTCGCTCGTTGCTTTATTTAATTTAAATTGATTGATATAAAAGTCAAAGCCCCCCATTCCTCCCTCAATTCTAATTTGGTGTTTGTCATAGGCATTGGAAGCAGGGATTATTTCATTGGGAATCTCAAAACTCGCAAAGGGAATATCCTCACGATCATTTTTATCATAGCCCACCCGATAAATATGCATTCTAGCCAAACCGTTTTTTGATTGACTAACCAAAGAACTGATGTCTAATTCTATAGCAAGATAGCTTTGATTTAAAGCTGATTGAACCCCTTGAATGTTTTTGTTACGATCCATTAATCGAGTATCATTGGCTCCAAAGACAAAACTTGCTTTAGTACTCTTGTTTTGTCGCTCCAGTTGGAGATCGTATGAAATCTGAAATACGGATAAGTAGTGGGATGCAAATGGGAGGTGCTCTTCTGCCGTGCCAATCCATTGAGCGCCATTCCATGCATCCATTTTAGGATTGAAAAGTCCTGTTTCAAATGTTGATTCAGAAATAAAATTCTCCCCAATTTCATTCCAACTTGTAATGTTCCAGCGATATTGGGTTCTCGGCTGAAGTTTTATTCCTTCATATTTAATGGCCACAGATTTACTTGAATTAACTCGATCCGTATCCCATACCAAAGCACCTTTTTCATCAAAAACCTGAATTTGATAGGCAGTTTGTCTCTGAGCCCTAACTTTAGGGTTGGTTTGGATTTGCCAACTAAAGAGTGGAGATGAAACGTCAATCCCTATTGGGTTTTCAAGATATTCTACTTTTAATTGCTCAGGTTGTTGGCCATATATTGAAAGATTCAATAAAACAAGAAATGCACCTTTTATAAAAACACGACTTATCAATTTGTTTTTTTTAATGAATTTTAAAAGTAATAAAACACGAATACATAGGTGATGTTTGCTGTTCCTAATTTTTTTTTAAAGATTGGATTTAGAAGAAAAATATAGGTGAGCGTCGATAAAAATAGCATTCATTAATCAATAGGTATAAATTTATAAATCCCAAATGATATTTGATTTATAAACTAATCTTTTTACTTTCACCTTAATACATAATGAACCTATATATTTAAATGAAAAAATCTTTTATTCAAACATCCCTTGCTCTTTTTTTAATCTGTGGTATCACATTTGCTCAATCCTTTTTACCCATAGGAAATCCTTTGGAGGAGGGATTCTCTGCTGAGGGTATAGAACGTGTTTCAAGTTTTTTAAACCAAATGTCCGATCAAAAACAGGTTCCCGGATCTGTAGCACTTGTTGTTCGAAATGGTAAGGTGGTGTTCAACCAAGCCAGTGGATGGGCAGACATGGAAGAAAAAGTGCCCATGCGAAGGGACCATTTGTTCCGAATGGCAAGTATGACAAAAATCATAACTACCGTAGCTGCTCTAAAGTTATTCGAACGAGGATATTTCACCATGGATACCCCATTAGAAACTTTTTTACCTGAATTTGCGAATCCCACAATTTTTGAGTCGTACGATGAAAATTCAGGCACCTTTACTTCACGCCCTTCAAAAAACAAAATTTTGATGAAGCATGTTTTTACTCATACCTCGGGAATTACTTATCCCGCTTTTGTGGGAGAGGGAAAAATTGGTTACGATCAGGCCAAGATTGTACAAGCTTTCCCAAAAGCAAATTCAAACGTAAGTGTTGGTGAGGAATTAAAAAAGCTCGCAAAATTACCTCTTGCCCACGAGCCCGGTGAAAGCTGGACCTATGGAATGAATATGGATGTTTTAGGAAGAGTAATCGAAGTCCTTACTGGTCAAGATTACCCTGAATTTGTCCGAGATGAAATTTTTATTCCTTTAAAAATGAACCGCTCTTATTTTGGTGTTCCCAAAAAGGAATGGAAAAATTTAGCCAAGGTATATACCTCTTCACCCGATGGAATTCGACCCTATGAAGAAAAAGACTTAACGAACAACTTATCGACTGATCAACGGGCCTCTTTAGACTATTACAAGGCGGAGAACACGAAAGTAGCTTTTGGAGGCGCAGATATGGTATCCTGTGCACAAGACTACGCTCGTTTTTTGCAAATGTTGTTGAATTATGGATCTCTTGATGGGGTTCAAATTCTCAGTAAAAAAACCATAGAAATGCTAGAAACCCCTCTTTTTGATGTTCATACTAAGGACTTAATTGCAGCTCAATACGGACCTCGAGTGCAAGCCGGACTTTCTGTGCGCATTATGCAGGAGGAGCTAGCAAAATTTCAACTTGTTTCGAAGGGTTCCTACTATTGGGGAGGCTATTTTAACACACAATTTTGGATGGATAGAAAAGAACAATTATTCTATATCGTTTTAACGCAATACACTCCAGACCCTTCAGACCATAACAATAAACTGAAACATCTCGTATGGGGAAGTATAGCTGAATAAAGCCAATATTTAAGAAATTTTGATAGATCGTTCAATTCTTGTTTGTTGGGCTGATTTAAAATAAAGAAATAAAAAAGGGACGACTCAATGTCGTCCCTTTCAAAAAGGGGTGGAAGATCGGTCTCGAACCGACGACCTCCTGAACCACAATCAGGCGCTCTAACCAACTGAGCTACAACCACCATTAGTTGGGCAGCAAATATAATAGATTTTTAACAAAATCAATCCCTTTTTTTTTCACCCTTTTTTAAAAAAAAGAAAAATATTTTTTTTTAAAAGTTTCATCCCGTTATATTTTAAATTCCATTTAAACCCATGCCTCTACATCCTTGTTTTGGATTTTGAAAAGTTCTTTTTTATTCTCTACAAGAAGCCATTAAATCAATATTATTATTGCTAAATTTATTTTCACTAAATTTATGATATGAGATTTTTAGAAAAATATTACCCGATACTTTTGGCTTTTTTAAGTTTTCTGTACTCCATATTCCTATGGTTTTCTGGGGAACAACTTGAAGGTTTGTATGTAGGCCTTTGGCCAGTAACGATTTTAGCTTTTGCAATTGCTATCCGACAAAGAAGAAATGACGACCTAAACAAAAGAAGATGAATAATAAGATAATGTTCGTAATCGGTTGTATCATCTTCGTGGTATATGTGTTCTTTTTGTTAACCATCATCAGTAAACAACATCGGATACAAGCCAAAGAAAACAAGAATTTGCATGACCCCAATGATTTAGATGGCATAGGTAACCAAGGACGTTTTCCAACTAAAGATTAAGTAGCTCTAAGGAGACTACTTTTACTTACAGGTCTGCTGAATAGCGAACACCAATTTGTTTACGGATTGCGTCCATAAGTTCCGAGAGCTCCAAACTGTTCTTTGTTGTCCATTTCGGTGATTCAATTCGTTGTTCACGCAAACACCGGTTGACTTCCTCTATTTCATACGAATAGCCCCTTCCAACAAATTCAAATATTGGATTGTCTTCTTTACCTTGACGTAGTAGTTTGATGTTGGGCGTTTCATGCCATCGAGAGTTCATATATATTTCTCCCTCCTCTCCGCAAATGGTTGCACGCATATCTTCGTCATGAGTAAAACTAGAATACAAAAGTGCCTGCGATTTGGTATAGGAAAGAATAAAAGCGAGTTGTTCATCCACTCCCTGCTGGGATACTACTGCACTAGCCAAGATACTGTTGGGATTGCCCATTAGTTGATAAGCTAAAAAAAGAGGATAAATTCCAATATCAAGCAAACTTCCTCCCGCTTTTTCTAGGTTAAAAAGTCTGGACTCCTCTCCTCTATCCAAACCATTGAAACTAAAACTTGCATTGATGTACCGAATCTTACCGATTTTACCTTCTGCCACCCATTTCACAACTTGCTCAAATGCTGGGTTAAATCGAGTCCAAAGGGCCTCCATTAAAAATGCAGAATGCTCTTGGGCTACCGCTCTAATTTCCTTAACCTCTCTGGAGTTAATGCCCATAGGTTTTTCACACAACACTCCTTTTCCGTGTTGAAGCGCAGCTATGGAAAGTGAATGATGCAGTGGGTGTAAAGAAGCAATATAGACGACATCAACATCTGGATCACTAAATAAACTTTCATAATCAGAATACGAAGATTTTGCTCCAAAATCAACTGCAAATGTTTCAGACCGAGAGGCACTGCTTGAGGCAACTGCCTGCAAACAACAATTGGGAACCAGTGCTAAGTCCGTTGCAAATTTTCGGGCAATATTTCCCAAACCCACGATACCCCAACGAATTTCTCTCATAATTAGGGTATCATCGAAGGAGATCAAAAAGATTCGATACAGAAATTAGGCTTCTTGAGGTAAACCCTTCTGCAGCCTCTGTACCTATTAATCGTCCAAAATTCTTTGAGCGGTAGGAAACACTTTCTAAAAAGTTTTTACTCGAAATTGGGGTTTCAGCTTCATCAGACTCAGGATCAAAAAATTGAGTCGAATAAGCTTTAACAGCCTTCATCTTATTTTCTAAATGTGAACTGATATCTACTACCACATCAGGTTCAATATCCTCCCATTGTATATATTCAAGTACTTTTTTGGGACGCCAAGCTTCTTGAGAATTCCCATTCTCATCAAAAGTTTCAATTTTTTCAAGTCCACTTAAAAAACAGGCATCGTTAACTAAGGCATTCCCTCTGGAGTGATCAATATGTCTATCGCGAATAGAATTACAGAGCACAAGCTGAGGTCTGTAGCTCCTAATTTTCTGAATAAGTGCCAATTGATGGGCTTCGTCATTGGTAAAAAATCCATCTCGAAACTCCATGTTCTCTCTGTATTGAACCCCTAAAATTTCAGCCGCTTTTCGTGCTTCTTCTGCTCTAATTTCAGCACTTCCTCGAGTCCCGAGCTCTCCCCTAGTTAAATCAATAATCGCTACAGATTTACCTTGACTAATAGAAAGAGAAATGCTCCCTGCACATCCCAATTCTACATCGTCCGGATGCGCTCCAAAAGCTAAAATATCTACACGCTTCATGATCTAGTTTTTCTCATTGATTGAAGTAGGTCATTTTTCAAGTCGTCGATGGCTTCAATCCCTGCAGAAAAACGCACCATTTGGGGAGTTATCCCTTGATGTTGGCGCTCTTCTTCGTTAAGTAAGGCATGAGAGGTTAGACGAGGGCTAAGGGCTGTACTTTCTATACCAGCCAAGCTCATTGTGGGTTTAATTAGTTCCAGGCTCATTAGGAATTGTTTTGTGTCCATTCCTGCTTCGAGGTCAAAAGACAACATCCCACCAAAACCATTCATTTGTTTTTTTGCAATCTCATGTCCGGGATGATCCTCCAAACCGGGATAATAAACTTTAGAAATCCATGGCTGTTCTTTTAAAAATTCAGCCAAAAGTTGTGCGTTATTGTTTTGAGCTTGCACACGAATAAAGAGCGTTTTAACGCTTCGCTCTAATAGCCATACGGTATAATCACTTAAGCTCCCTCCTAAATTTTTTGCGGATTCAAATACACGAGCAATGGTTGCTTCTGTTGCTAAAACTACTCCCGCACAGATATCGCTGTGACCCCCTAAATATTTTGTGGCACTATGAATTACAATGTCTATTCCAAAAGCAATGGGATTTTGATTGACAGGACTTGCAAAAGTATTGTCAATCATGGTCCAAATAGATGCGGCTTGTGCAATTTCGCTGATGGACTGAAGATCAATGATTTTGAGGGTAGGATTACTCGGAGTTTCTATATAGATTCCTCGGGTATTTGGTCTAATTTCTGCTTTAAAATCGAGGGCATCTAACCCTTTTGAAAAACTGTATTCAATTCCGTATTTCCCGAATTCTTTCTTTATGAAATTTCTTGTGCCTCCATACAAATCATCTTGAAAAATGACGTGATCTCCTGCTTGAAGGTGGGAAAGTAAGGCTGTGCTGATTGCAGCCATGCCGGAACCAAAAATTAACCCTGCTTCCGCCCCTTCAAGGGCAGCAATTTTTTCACACAATCCTCGTTGGTTTGGGGTATTAAAATAACGTGGATATTGATTGATTTCTACATCGTTAAAAGCATAGGAAGTTGAAGCGTACAAAGGAGAAATTGCACCACCAAATTGAGTGTCTTTGATTTCACCAGCATGAACGCATAAAGTCCTAAAATCTTTGCTTTTATTCATTAGATTCTATCCATGAGATCACACTTGGGTCGTCAGGCAACGTTCTTGGGGATACAACTCTTGCCAATCGGCCATCAGGATTGATTAAATATTTTTGGAAATTCCAGGAAACACTTGAGTTTACAACTCCATTTTTTGTAGCCTGGGTTAAAAATGCATAGATCGGATGCATGTCTTTTCCTTTTACTGAAATCTTACTCATCATAGGGAAGGTTACACCGTAATTGCTTTCACAAAAAACCGCAATCTCCTCATCGGTTCCTGGCTCTTGTCTTAAAAAGTTGTTGGCTGGAAAGCCTACTATGACAAAATCTTCTGATCCGTATTTATCATAAAGGGCTTGTAATTGTTTGTACTGAGGGGTTAAACCACATTTGGATGCTGTATTGACAATCATAACTTTTTTCCCCTTTAATGAACTGAAATCAAAGTCTTCTCCTTCAATGTTTTTAACTTTGAATTGAAAAATGGTTTGATCATTATTTTCTTGGGCAAAAGCTGATTGTGAAGCGATCATAAGAACTAAAAGTGTTAGAAATTGTTTCATTGTTTTCTTTCAAAGGTCGCTGTTTTTTTTTGAAATTAAAAACGAATCCCTTCAAACGATTTCAGCGGACAAACCTTCTTCAAGCAGTGCAGCACATCGGGGAGTTAAAAATTCAATAGAACCTGATTTAACGGCACATTTTCCTGTAAAATGGACTAAATAAGCACATTGCTCCGCCTGCATTAGGCTGTGTTCACAAATCTTGACCAGACATGCGATGACGTGATCGAATGTATTTACATCGTCATTATACAAAATAATTTCGTGTTCTTTGTCTGCCAATACGCTGACCTCCTCTTCAATCTGTGGGTTTTCGCTTGGATTTGTAGAACTTATTTTACAAACTTTAGTGCGCACCATGTTTCTCTTTCTTTTGTAAAAACTAAAGTTAAGTATTCGGACTCACATTTTTTTTGGAGCGCTTCGATATCCTTTAAATAAAAACCTGAAAGAAATAGCTTGCCAGAGGGTTTTAAAGCCTTGGAATAACTGCTGATTTGATCCATCAAGATGTTTCGATTAATATTAGCGAAAATAAAGTCGTATTCCGATTTATTTTCTTCCAAAGAGGAGGCTTGAATGGCGCGAATATTCTTACAATCGTTTTTAGTTGCATTTTCAATTGTATTTTCAACACACCACGGATCATAATCTATGGCATCTACAATCCGTGCTCCTTTTTTTGAAGCCAGTATCCCTAGTACTCCCGTACCGCATCCCATATCGAGCACCCTTTGGTTACTCAAGGACTCTTCCAATACGTATTCCAACATCATATGTGTTGTAGGATGATGACCTGTACCAAAGCTCATTTTAGGGTTTATTATAATTTCGTATTGCTTCCCTTGATTTTCATGAAAATCTGCACGAATAATACAGTGGTCAGCGATTTGAATAGGATGAAATTCCGCTTCCCATTTTGCATTCCAGTTTTCTGGAGCGATTTCTTTTATTGAATATTGAATATCAACCTCAGGATGCTTTAGTAACTCAATGGATTCTATAAAATTATCGAAATGCAAGTCTATCGGAACATACGCATTCAATCCCTGCTCTGTTGTCAAAAAACTCTCAAAAGGGAGCTCCTGCAATTCTGCATTTAAAATGTCTTCCCAGGGGGTTTTTGGCTTTATAGAAAAACTGTATTCTATATAAATCTTTGCCATTAAAAAGCGTTTACAATCGCCATAAAGTCCTCTGCATTCAATGAAGCTCCTCCTATTAATCCTCCATCTACGTCTTGCATAGAAAAAATTTCTTTTGCATTGGATGGTTTTACACTACCTCCATATAGTATGGCGACTTGGTTTGCCAAATTTGCATCATACTGGTCTTCAATTAATTGGCGAATAAAGGCGTGCATTTCTTGAGCTTGTTCTGGACTTGCAGTCTCCCCTGTTCCAATCGCCCAGACGGGTTCATAAGCCAAAACAATTTGACTCCATGTTGCTTTTGGAAGATTGAATAAAGCACTGGAGAGCTGTTCTTTTACTAAATCAAAATGCTTGTTTTCTTTTCTGTGATGCAATTCCTCTCCAAAGCAAAAAATAACGTCCAATTCTTCGGCTATTGCTTTCGAAACTTTAGCCTGTAACAAACGATCTGTTTCTCCATACAAAGATCTTCTTTCTGAATGTCCTAGTATTACAGTATGCACACCTACCCCTTTCAGCATAGAGGCTGAAATTTCCCCAGTATGTGCTCCTGAATCTGCAGCATTCATGTTTTGAGCAGCTACCATTATGGGTTGCTGTTTTAAAAGGTTTACAGTTTGGGATAATTGAGTAAATGCTGGAGCTACCATTACTTGAACTTCCTCAGGCAGGGTATGTTGAATTAACCTTTCAATTAAAGCTTCTGTTTCAAGTGTATTGTTATTCATTTTCCAATTTCCAGCTACAATTTGTTTTCTCATGTTTACGGTGTTTTTATTCTAGGGTCTAGATATGCATATATTAAATCGACCACAATATTAATGATAATAAAGAAGAAGGCAATGGTTAAAACGGCTCCCATTACCACAGGGATGTCCAATTGATTTAACGCCTCTACAATTTCTTTACCCAAACCTTTCCACCCGAAGATGTATTCTACAAAAATTGAACCTGCTAATAAAGAAGCAAACCAGCCTGAAATGGCTGTTATTACTGGATTTAACGAGTTTTTCAATGCGTGCTTAAAAACTACTTGATTGCGTGACAATCCTTTTGCATATGCTGTACGGATATAATCTTCCGAAAGAACCTCTAATAAATTACTTCTTAACAATTGTATGATAACAGCTAAGGGACGAATCCCTAAAACAACGGAAGGAAGAATAATATTCTTCCATTGGAGTTGAAGACGTTCTCCCATGTCGTCAAGTTCATAGAGACTCCCTGTCATATTAAGCCCTGTAAAGTCATACAGGATATAACCAAAAAACCATGAAAATAATATCGCACTAAAAAAAGAAGGGACACTCATCCCCAAAGTGCTAAAAAGCTGTAAAAAGCGATCGATCCAGCGGTCTTTGTTCAAAGTGGCAACAATTCCTAACCCTATTCCCATCACGATCGCAATAAACATCGAGGAAATTGCTAAAAGGATGGTGTTGGGTAAAGTCTCTTTAATAATTTCTGCAATTGGCTTTCCTCTTTTTTGATAAGAAGTTCTAAAATATGGGGCTTTTAGAACTAGAACCTTTTGCTGAGTTTCAAACAAAACAAACCCTCCATATACTGTTTCAGTGTAAAACCCAAAATCCTTGGGGTTTTTTGAGTGTATCGAAAGAGGAAGTAAATCATTGAGATAGTTTAAATACTGAGTGGTTAGAGGCAAGTTAAACCCAAATTTTGCTTTGATGACCTCTAATTGCTGACTGTCTTCGTTTTGGTCTAACATCATTTGTGCAGGATCTCCAGGCAAAACGATAAAAAGAAAAAATATCAGGCTAGCAACACCCCATAATGCCAAAAGTGTAGTTCCTATTTTTAGACCTACTTTTCGAATCATTTTTGTGATGCCTCTTCAAGGTGAATGAGAGCAAAAACGGCATAATTAACCATGTCGTGATAATTTGCATCAACACCCTCACTAACCAATGTTTTTCCGGAGTTTTCCTCAATTTGCTTTACTCTCAGTAACTTCTGTAAGATTAAATCTGTCAGAGAGCTTACCCGCATATCCCGCCAAGCTTCCCCGTAGTCATGATTCTTTTTAATCATAAGCTCAAAGATGGTTTGAAGCTTTTGGTCATAAAGCATAAGCGCCTCTTGTAAAGTCAAATCTGGTTGCTCAGCAATTCCTTTTTCCATTTGAATCAAGGCCATGATGCTGTAGTTGATGATCCCAATAAATTCAGATTCTTGTCCTTCCTCTATTTTTTGCTCCTTGTTGGTTTGTAAGCTTCGAATACGCTGAGCTTTGATAAAAATTTGATCTGTTAATGAAGGCAATCTTAAAATTCGCCAAGCAGCACCGTAATCGGCCATTTTATTTTTAAATAAAGACCGGCATTGGGCTGTAATTGCTAAATACTTCTTTTGGGTCACTTCCATTTAAGCTAATTTTGTCTAAATTTCGAGCTTTAATTTTATTCTTACTTCTCTTTTAAAAAAAAGTTATCAAAAAGAAAAATACAGCATTATCAATCAACATCAAAGGTACGCTAGTTGATTTGAGTCAACCCAAGGTTATGGGAATCTTGAATCTTACTGAAGATTCCTTTTTCGATGGGGGAAAATATAATCGTACAGACCGTGCACTTGCTCATGTAGAAAAAATGCTGAACCAAGGTGCTTTTTTTATCGATGTAGGGGTTGCGAGCAGTAAACCTGGAAGTGCTATTCTTTCGAGCGAAGAAGAAAAAATAAAACTACTTCCCACTCTGGAAAAATTGATCACAAACTTTCCAGATAGTTTTTTTTCTATAGATACCTATAACAGCGATACTGCTAAGGCAGCACTTGAAATAGGCGCTAGCATGATTAATGATATTTCTGGCGGGATACTAGATCCAGAGATGTTTACCAAAATTGCTCCTTTTCGAGTACCCTATATCATCATGCACATGCAAGGAAAGCCAGAAAATATGCAGCATCATCCCCAATATGAGGACATTACAAAAGAGGTTAAACACTTTTTAATCCATCAAACTATAGCAGCAGAAGCTGCTGGAATCAAAGATGTATTGATAGATCCAGGCTTTGGTTTTGGAAAAACTTTAGAGCATAATTTCAAATTGCTAAAAGAACTCAATACATTAACAGACCTCAACTGCCCCATGCTGATTGGTTTATCTCGCAAGTCGATGATATACAAATATTTAAATTTTACTCCAAAGGAGGCATTGAACGGTACTACAGCTCTTCATGCATGGGGATTAGAACGTGGAGCTTCTATTTTAAGGGTTCATGATGTGAAAGAAGCCAAAGAATGTGTTGACTTATGGAGAGCACTCCATTAGTTTTTATAATTTTACAAAAAAGCTACTCTTGGGCATTACTGATTTTATTGATTTTTCTTTTCTCGATGTAATCGATATTTTACTCGTTGCCTTACTTCTTTTCTATTTGTATAAACTCCTTAAAGGCACGGTTGCGATCAATATTTTTATTGGAATTGTAATCATTTATTTAATCTGGCGATTGACCGATATACTGAACATGGATGTGTTAAGTAACTTGCTGGGTAAATTTATTAGTGTCGGATTTTTTGCTTTAATAGTCGTTTTTCAGCAAGAGATACGAAAGTTTTTACTTTTACTTGGGTCAACCAATTTTGCTTCTAGACGAAACATGATTCGTTATTTTCGATTTTTGAATCAAAATAAAATTATCTCAGATTTAAATTTAGATGTGCTCATAGATTCCTGCGAGGAAATGTCGAATGCCAAGACCGGTGCTATTATTGTTCTCCAAAGAAATAACAGTCTGGAATTTGCCCTTTCACAAAACAATAGAGTTCAAATGCAGCTTAGTCCACACCTACTGCAAAGTATTTTTTTTAAGAACAGTCCGCTTCACGATGGTGCCGTAATTATTAAAAATAATGAAATTATAGGTACACGAGTAGTGCTCCCTTTGACAGAAAAAACAAAACTTCCCAATGCATATGGACTAAGACATCGAGCTGGAATGGGGATAAGTGAAAAAACGGATGCTTTGGTGATTGTAATTTCTGAACAAACAGGAAAAATAGTGTACATCAAAAATGGAGAGGTTTATCCTCAAGAATCCATGGCAGTGCTTAGAGAAATACTTTCACAGGATTTGAGTGAATAATTTTAGCCTGGAATTGTTTCTGCAAATTGTACCTCGTAAAGCTTCGCATAATACCCATTAGGAACTTTAAGTAATTCCTCATGAGTCCCTTGCTCTACGATATGACCTTGATCCATAACAAGGATACGATCTGCATTTTTTACGGTCGCCAATCTATGTGCTATTACAATAGAGGTTTTTCCTTTTGTTAAAGTGTCTATCGCTCTTTGGATGATTTCTTCCGTATAACTATCCACAGAAGAAGTGGCTTCATCTAAAACTAAAATTGCAGGATTTGTGATATAGGCTCTCAAAAAAGCAATCAGTTGTCGTTGTCCTGAGGACAACATTACCCCACGTTCTTTTACATTGTATTCATAGCCTCCAGGCAGGGAGTTGATAAAGTCGTGTACCCCAATTTTTTTTGCTGCTTCGATGACATCATCAAGAGAAATATCAGGATTGTAGAGGGTGATGTTATTATACAAACTATCTGCAAATAAAAATACATCCTGTAAAACTACAGCGACGTGTTTTCTTAAAGCATTTAATTCAAAATCTTTAATCGAAATAGAATCAATGGTAATATCGCCAGAATCGTATTCATAAAATCGAGAAAGCAAATTGATGATTGTAGACTTTCCAGCACCTGTAGCTCCTACCAAAGCAACCGTCTCCCCAGCATTGATTTGAGTAGAAATACCATGAAGAATTTCTTCTCCCTCTATATATGAAAAACGCAATTGATCAAATGCGATTCTACCTTCCAATGCTTCTGGAGAAAGGGTTCCGGTATTTTTTATGCTACTTTCTGTTTCTAGTATTTTAAAAATTCGATCAGCGGCTACCATTCCCATCTGTAGGGTATTGAATTTATCCGCAATTTGACGTAAGGGTCTAAAGAGCATTTGAGACATCTGGATAAACAAAAAGATTGTACCTAAAGAAACACTTCCTCCTGAAATTACATTAAACCCACCATACCAAACCAGCAATCCAATGGTTACTGATGAAGAAATCTCCGCTATCGGAAAGAATATGGAGTTAAACCAAACCGTTTTTAACCAGGCCTTTTTATGTTTTTCATTTATTTCTACAAATTGTTCGTATTCAATTTTTTCACGGTGAAAAATCTGAACAATCTTCATCCCACTCAGCCGTTCCTGAACAAAAGAATTTAAGTTTGCTACCTGCAATCGGACCTCTTCAAAAGCTTTTTTCATTGACTTTTGAAACAGTCGAGTAGCGTATAGAATGACGGGTAAAACAGAAAAAACTATAAGCGTTAGACGCCAATCTACATAAAACATTACCCCGATTACAAGTACCATTTTAAGTAAATCCGCAATTATCATAAATAACCCTTCAGAAAATATACTCGCAATCGTTTCGATGTCACTTACGGCTCTGGTTACCAAACGTCCAACGGCATTTTTATCAAAATAGCTCATCTTAAAAAAGATGATTTTTTCAAAAAGCTGAACACGCAAAGCTTTGATTACTTTCTGCCCAAGCCAGTTGGCATAGAAAACAAATAGAAATTGAAAAATTACTTCCAAGAGTAGAGTGATAAACATAAAGCCAACGAACATGACCATGCCTTCGTATGCTTTCGGTCGGATATAATCATCTACCGTTACCTTTAAAAAGTAAGGGGTAAGCGTTGAGAAAAAGGAAAGTAAAATAGCAGCAACTAGTACAAAATAATAAGTACTCTTGAATGGTTTTACAAAAACCATCAATTTGGAGAATAATTTTACATCAAAAATTTTACCACTGACTTTAGCCATTGTTGTCTAGGTATATTGTATCTGGATAGTAGATTTGTGTTAGAAAAAGTCCCTCGGCAGGAACAGAATACCCTGCCAAAGAACGGTTTTTACTTTGAATAATTTGGTGCATCTCTTGGATTTTTTTTTTGCCAAGTCCTACTTCGATAAGAGTTCCCACTATAGCGCGAACCATATTTCTCAAAAATCGATTGGCTGTAATGGTGAATATATAGGTTTCTTCTAACTTGTTCCATTCTGCTCTTTTTATAGAACACAAAAAGGTTTTTACATCAGTGTTTGATTTTGAAAAACATTCAAAATCTTCGTATTCCAACAAAATTTTAGCCGCCGCATTCATCGCATTAAAATCTAAATGTTGAATAAGGCAGTATGTTGTCCCTAATTTAAAAGGGGACTTTTTTTGAACCAAGTGATATTCATAGGTTCTTGATAGGGCGTCAAAACGAGCATGAGCTTCTTTCTTTACAGGTTTTATGCTTTGAATAGCGATGTCTTTTGGTAAAAATTGGTTCAATCTAAAGATCAGTTGATCGAACTCCTGTATTGGAGGGTTTGTATCAAAATGAGCGATCATTTGTCGTGCATGTACTCCAGTATCAGTTCTTCCAGCAGCGGTTAATTCACATTGGTGTTTTAAAAGTACTTGAAAAGCATCTTCCATCACTTCTTGTATACTAATCGCATTGGGTTGTCTTTGCCAGCCGTGATAGGCAGTACCTACATATGAAAATTCTAAAAAATACCGACTGTATTCCATCTCGTCAAAGATACTTGGAATTATCCTTTGTCACAATTCAGTTGTTATATTTTGGGAATGTATACATTTGACATGAATACGCTTATCTTGAAAAAAATAATACTCCTTTCCGATACTCATGGATTTTTAGATCAGAAAATCTTATCCTATGTAGATCATGCAGATGAAGTATGGCATGCAGGGGATATTGGTAAATTGAGCGTCTTAAATCAATTGGAGAATATCAAACCCCTTCGAGCGGTATACGGCAATATTGACAGCCATCAAATTCGACTACAAGCCCCAGAGGTTCTGAACTTTAACTGTGAAGGTCTCCAAGTACAAATGCTTCACATTGGAGGGTATCCTGGTCGGTACACTTCTCAAGCCAAAAAATTGATTGAACAACACCAACCCAAGCTTTTTATTTGTGGACATTCTCACATCTTAAAAGTGATGCAAGACAAAAAATACGGACACTTACATATGAATCCAGGGGCTGCTGGAATCTCAGGGTTTCATAAAATTAGAACCCTCCTCCGCTTTGAAATTGAATCCGGTAAAATCAATAAACTCGAGGCTATCGAAATGGGATTGCGTGGCGCTTTAACGAATGCGATCGACTGACCGAACTAGTGCTTCGTCTCTAAGAATTGATCGTCTAGCAAGCCAAAATAAAACAACGTTGATGAATGAAATCAATATAACAAGTTCGTCAAAATTAAACCCATTTGATAAATCGAAACGTGATAAATAAATCCCCCCCTGAGTCATCTGAAAAAGTACAATCAAAAAACACAATAGTGCCTGCAAAGGTCTTTTTTTGAAAAGAAGAAGGGTAATTAATGCAATCAGGGGAGTTATTATAAACCCATAAAAAGACTGATAAATCTGAATTATAGGTGTTGAGGAAGTTGAATCCAATGACAAAGAAAACAATACACAACTAAGAGTAAAGGAAAGCAGAATATAAAGTGACTGAATGCGTTGGATCATGTTTTGTTTTTTACAAAATTAAGTTTTTTTTAAAAGCACTTTTTTTAAAATAAAAATTTGTAATATTGCTCCTCTACAAACACACTTATGCTTTCAGCTCATTACAACAGCGGTAAAGCAACAATCATATAAACTTCATGTACGAAATAGCTACTCTTAAAACAAAGAAACTACCTGAATTGCAGGATATTGCTAAAAAAATTGGAATTAAAAAAACGGCTGGTCTAAAAAAATTAGATCTTATTTATCAAATCGTTGATTTTATCGCTTCAAAACCTGATGAGGAAATCAAAACTGAAGTTGAGGACAACAAATCCGATTCTCCTTTTGAAAAAAAGATGCCCGTTAAAATTCTTCCTGTTCAAAAATCAAGACCTAAACCTCAGCGAGACGACCGCCCTCAAAGGGAAGATCGTTCACAAAAAAACAACCCGAACCATAAAAAACAAGGGCAACATCAGAACAAGCCAAATAACGGAAATACCAGTAATAATGGCAATCCTGCCAATAATGGGAACGCCCAAGTAAACAAAGTTGAAAACGGGAATGCTGGAAAAAACCAAAACCGTAAAGAACAAAACAATCATAACCGAGATAATCGAAGTCGTTACAGAGAACCGGATTTTGAATTTGACGGTATCGTAGAAACAGAGGGGGTACTTGAAATGATGGTAGAAGGCTATGGATTTTTACGTTCCTCTGACTACAACTATCTTTCCTCTCCTGATGATGTGTATGTATCCCAATCACAAATCCGTTTATTTGGATTGAAAACTGGGGATACCGTATTAGGTTCAGTTCGTCCTCCAAAAGAGGGTGAAAAATACTTTCCCTTGATTAAGGTGGATAAAATAAATGGGCTGGATCCGAAAGTAGTTCGTGATCGAGTTTCTTTCGAACACCTCACCCCTCTTTTCCCTCAGGAAAAATTCAATCTTGCTGATAAGCAAAGTACCATTTCAACCCGAATTATGGATTTGTTTTCTCCTATAGGAAAAGGACAACGAGGAATGATTGTTTCCCAGCCAAAAACAGGGAAAACAATGTTGCTTAAAGATATCGCCAATGCCATAGCTGCAAACCATCCAGAAGTCTATCAATTGATTTTATTAATTGATGAACGTCCGGAAGAAGTTACAGACATGCAGCGTAACGTGGACGGAGAGGTTGTAGCTTCTACTTTTGATGAGCCAGCAGATCGACACGTAAAAGTTGCCAATATTGTCCTTGAAAAAGCAAAACGATTGGTTGAATGTGGTCATGATGTCGTTATACTCTTGGATTCCATTACGAGACTTGCTAGAGCCTATAACACGGTGCAACCTGCCTCTGGAAAAATTTTAAGTGGAGGTGTTGATGCTAATGCGTTACACAAGCCTAAACGATTTTTTGGAGCGGCAAGAAATATTGAAAATGGAGGTTCACTTTCTATTATTGCAACAGCATTGACTGAAACCGGATCTAAAATGGATGAAGTAATCTTTGAAGAATTCAAAGGAACAGGAAACATGGAACTTCAATTGGATCGTCGCATTGCCAACAGAAGAATTTTCCCTGCAATAGACTTGGTTTCTTCAAGCACAAGAAGAGATGATTTATTACTGGATGAAAACACCATTAAGCGCATGTGGATCATGAGAAAGTATTTAGCCGACATGAACCCCGTTGAAGCGATGGAATTCATTAATGATCGCTTTACACGTACTCAAAGCAACGAAGAGTTTTTAATTTCGATGAACTCCTAAGCGCGTATCCATGAAAACAAAAAAAGGCTCCCAATGGGAGCCTTTTTTATTTAAACTTATTACGAACGCTTATAGCGCAGCTACGTGGTGCGCAAGTTTGGACTTCAGATTCGAAGCCTTATTCGCATGAATAATATTCTTTTTAGCAAGTTTATCTACAAGAGATATAACAACAGGGAACATCTTTGTTGCCTCCTTTTTATCTGTAATCTCTCTCAATTTCTTGATAGCGTTACGAGCAGTTTTGTGCTGAAAGCGATTTAAGAGCCTTTTTTTGTTGTTTGAACGAATGCGTTTTAAAGCAGATTTATGATTTGCCATGTTTCTATTTTAATTTGTAGCCCGTAGGGGAGTCGAACCCCTCTTTCCAGGATGAAAACCTGGCGTCCTAACCGATAGACGAACGGGCCATATTTTTCGTGCGCAAATGTACACGTAAAATTATTATTAAACAATAATAATTGGGAACAAAATATATTGGGTATTTCTCATTCATTACATTTTAATTGAATAAAAAGGGTACAATCCTAAAAAGGTTAAGAGATTTAAAGGATGTTCATTCTGTAGTTGATTTTCACAAAGCCCTTGCTCAGCCTTTAAACAGTGAGGTCTTCTTAAAAAAAAATAGCGATATACAGACGGTGAGTGTAACCTGTTTTCATAAACAAGGTTCACAAATGAATCTAGGTTACTGGGATCTGAAAAAAGAATATCTTAATGAAAAGTGCTATTTGTTTTAGCCTAATACGCTTTTGCGAAAAGCACTCTTTGGGTAGAAGGCTTCCCAGAATAGACACATTTTCCCTCTTCTTTAACACTGTCGAGAGGAATACATCTAATCGTTGCTTTAGTGGCTTTCTTAATCGCTTCTTCAGTGGCTTCAGTACCGTCCCAATGCGCTAAAACAAAACCTCCTTTTTCCTCAATAACCCGCTGAAATTCTTCAAAATTATCTACTGGGGTGAGGTTCTCTTTTCTAAATTCTAAAGCTTTTGTATATAGATCAACTTGCATTTGTTCAAGTTGACTTTGGACATAATCAATGATTTCGATATTCGATACAACAGTTTTTGACAACGTATCGCGTCTTGCGATTTCTACTGTTCCATTTTCTAAATCTTTGGGTCCTATAGCTATTCGAAGTGGAACACCTTTTAATTCGTATTCGTTAAATTTAAAACCGGGCTTAAACTTATCTCTGTTGTCAAATTTAACACGAATGTTTTTCTCTTCTAATGATTTCTTAATCTCTTCTGCTGTATTTGCAATTAGCTTCTGTTGGTCCTCCCCTTTGTAAATTGGAATAATCACTACTTGGATAGGAGCTAAATTTGGAGGCAATACCAACCCATTATCATCACTATGTGTCATAATCAAAGCTCCGATGAGTCGAGTGGAAACTCCCCAAGAAGTGGCCCAAACATATTCTAACCCTCCTTCTGAAGTTGCGTATTTAACTTCAAATGCTTTTGCGAAATTCTGTCCCAAAAAATGAGAAGTTCCTGCTTGAAGGGCTTTTCCGTCTTGCATTAAAGCCTCAATACAATAGGTTTCCTCTGCGCCAGCAAAGCGTTCACTCGCTGTTTTAGTACCCTGTATTACTGGAATAGCCATGTAATTTTCTACAAAATCAGCATAAACTTGATTCATCAGTTGAGTTTCTTTTAAAGCCTCTGCTTTTGTGGCATGGGCGGTATGCCCCTCTTGCCATAAAAATTCAGCAGTACGTAAAAATAAACGAGTTCGCATTTCCCAACGAACTACATTTGCCCACTGGTTAATCAAAATTGGCAAATCCCTATAGGATTGAATCCACGTTTTATAGGTGTTCCAAATAACTGCTTCACTTGTAGGCCTCACAACTAATTCTTCTTCAAGCTTCGCTGCTGGATCAACCATTAATTTCCCTGGATTGTTTTCGTCATTCTTTAATCGATAGTGGGTAACCACGGCACATTCTTTTGCAAAACCTTCAGCGTTTTTCTCTTCCGCTTCAAATAAACTTTTAGGTACAAACAGAGGAAAATAAGCGTTTTCATGCCCTGTTGCTTTAAACATCTTATCCAATTCGGCTTGCATTTTTTCCCATATGGCATATCCATAGGGTTTGATGATCATACATCCACGGACCGCCGAATTTTCTGCAAGATCTGCGGTTACAACTATTTCGTTATACCATTTGGAATAATCCGTTTTTCTTGATGTTAATTTATTACCCATAAGCTTTTGGCATAGAATTTGCCTATATTTGATTATACAAATCTTTGTGGTGCAAAGCTAAACTTTTTGCATCACATCTCTAAAACGAATGATCATGAAAGCAACAAGAACTACTCAAAAAATCAAAAGTGTTTTTTTTACTATTTCAGCTTCATTGATCCTAATGGGGTGTGGTAGTTTTCAGGGATCCTCCTATTACGATTTAGATGGAATTTATAATTCTAAGTCTCAAGTGAGAATGGAACGCCCTCAAAAAATCAATTCTACAAAAAGCTCCTACTACAAAGAATATTTCAAAGAAGCTGCTGAAGGCTCTCTTTCTGAAAATGAAATGTATTTTACAGATACAGACTCCTACTCTTCGGAGGGGGAATACATGGATTCTTCTTCTTATACAGAATCTTCTCAAATACCATGGGGTGAAAGAACCAATCGAACAGAGGTGGTGATTATTGACAGAACTCCAAATTATTTTTGGGGGCTTTCAAGTTTTGCTTTTAGAAGCTCTCCCTTTTGGATAAATTACTACTATAATGATCCTTTTGCATTTGGATATTATCCCTCTCCTTTTGCTTTTTCTCGATTCGATCCCTATTACTATGGAGGGTTTTCAAGAGGTTGGAGCTATGGATCGTTTTACAGTCCTTATTCGTATTATCCAGGATTCAATTATGGATATAACTGGAATCGATGGAATCGATGGAATCGTCATCCCGGGATTTACAACAATGGCTATGTTGGAAATCGTCAATACAATTCGGATTATAATCAAACAGTGGCCAGAATAAAATCAGGGCGAGGTGAAAAAAATTATAACGACTCTTCGAGAACTTCCAATACAAAAGATCGTAATGCTAAGACAAATGAATCGATAACCGTTAATAACACGATCAATCGAATCAATCGTGGAAGAGGGTTTAATTCATTGGGGAATACTTATATTATTAACAACGATCGCAATACGACACTCAACACAAAATCTTCTGTAAACTCCAGAACTCCACGACCTGTTTATGGAAACTCATTGAATTCCTCAATAAATGGAAGCACCAATACCAGTCCTAATAAAAGCGTTCAAACCAATACTCAAGGACGTTTTATTCAATCTCGAAGCAGACTCGGTGAGCGTAATTCTACCAATACTACCCAACCTGTAAGGGTGAGAAGAAGTACACCTACCTATCCATCTTCAGGATCAACAACACGTTCTTATAACAATACCCAAAGAACCTATTCACAACCCTCTAGAAAATTTAATAGTTCCCCCTCAAGAAGTTATAATTCTGGCAATAGATCTTCTTCGGGTTCCAGTGGATCAAGTTCTGGAAGAGGATCCAGCGGACGTAGAAATTAATTTTAATTTAAAAGCCTCTACTTATGCGTAATTTTTACATCCTTGTTGTTGCGGTTGCTTTTTTTCAACACTCTGTTGCACAGACAGTTAATGACATTACCTATTTTCTTGGCAGTGAATTAAATGGTTCCGCTCGATACAATAGCATGGCTGGTGCATTTGGCGCTTTAGGTGCTGACCTTAGTGCCATTAGTCAAAATCCAGCTGGATCTTCCGTTTTTTTACATTCTGAATTTGGTGGAACTTTAACATATACAAACAAAGCGGTAGAGGGTTCTTACTTTGGCACTACTAAATCAAAAGAAGATTCCGATCTCAAATTTGATCAAATTGGAGCTGTTTTTGTTTTTAACAATACCGACACAGATAGTCCTTGGTCACGAATAAGCGCTGGAATGAACAGTCATCGCATTTCCAAATTTGATCAAGATGCACGGGTCTATGGATCCAATACCACAGGTGTCGATCAGTATTTTCTATACTTCGCAGATGGCTTAGCTTTTAACAACCTACCCATTTATGAAAATGAAACCATCCCCGAGGTATATCGTGTTCTAGGAGAGAACAATGGTTTTGCAGCTCAACAGGCTTTTTTAGCCTACCAAGCCTACGTGATCAACCCTGTGAGCTTTGAAGACAACAATACTGAATATTTTTCTAATGTTGAATACGACCGCGTAAATCAAGAATTGAGTATCCTTACCAAAGGATTACATCGAAAAACCTCTTTTAACATAAGTGCTTTGTATGGAAACATCCTCCATATTGGTGCCAATATTAATATTCATAAATTAGAGTATCACTCCGATCAAAATTTTTACGAAACAAATCAGTACAATACTTCACCTGTATTCAATATTGAATTTGAAAATGGATTAAGTAGTTATGGTGAAGGTTTTTCTACTCAGCTTGGATCTATTCTCAGATTAAAAAATATCCGTTTAGGACTTACATATGACTCCCCTCAGTGGCTCTCCATAACTGATGAAACACAGCAAGCCCTCTCTTCCAATTACTTGGAACAAGGTCTCACCGTGATTGAAAGTGTTCGTCCAGACATTACTAATTTTTACGACACCTATCAACTTAAAATTCCTTCTAAAACAACCTTTAGTTTTGCCTATATACATGGTAAAAATGGTTTAATTTCAATGGACTATAGTATTCAAGATGCATCGAATACCGTTTTGAGTCGAGAAGGTGGTAGCACTTATTTAGATGAATTAACCGCATCACTTTCAGGACCCTACGGTTCAATTCAAACCCTTAAACTAGGAGGAGAATATCGGTTACGTGACTTCCGATTACGAGCGGGAGTTTTGAATCGAAAAAATGCACAGAAAACAATCAGTTCCTCCGATACCGCCTATACGTTTGGTCTAGGTATGGATTTTGGTTCAAACTCTTTGAGTCTCTCTCTTGTAAATTTTAATCAAAATAAGCAATTTCAAATGTTTTCAGAGGGTTTAACTGCCCCCTATACCCTATCCCATTCCATCACTCAAGTTAGCTTAAGTTATAATGTCAAACTCTGATCTCTGAATTCCACTTTTTTTCCTTTATAAAATGAGTATATTTGTAGGCATCTACAAACGCTATGAAATTAGAAAAAATAATTGCAGATAACATTACGCAGAATGGTGATGACCATTTCTCCTCAACAGTAAATACGCCCCTCAAAAAAGATGCCTTTTTACTTTCTGATGAAGAAAAAATAGCCAAAATTCAAGAACATGTAAAAGCCATACTCGAAACCCTTGGGATGGACCTTACAGATGATAGCCTTAAAGGAACTCCCTTAAGAGTTGCCAAGATGTATGTAAAAGAAATTTTTGGTGGGTTACACCCTGCTAAAAAGCCAGTTGCCTCCACCTTTGACAATTCCTATAAATACGGGGAAATGCTTGTTGAAAAGAACATTACCTTATACTCCACCTGTGAACATCATCTCCTTCCTATCGTAGGGAAAGCACATGTAGCTTATATTTCAAATGGATCGGTTGTGGGTCTTTCTAAAATGAATCGTATTGTAGCTTATTACGCTCAAAGACCTCAAGTTCAAGAGCGACTCAATCTTCAAATAGTGCAAGCACTCCAGGAAGTTCTAAATACTCAGGATGTAGCTTGTGTCATTGATGCGAAACACCTTTGTGTCAATTCGAGAGGAATCAGTGACATTTCTAGCAGTACCGTTACAAGTGAATTTGGAGGTGTTTTTAAAACTGAGGAGAAAAAAAGGGAGTTTTTGGATTATATCAAATTAGATACAGCTTTTTGATGGAACGCGAATTAGTGGTTTACAACTCATTAAGTGGCAAAAAAGAACCTTTTGTACCCCTACTTCAAGATCATGTTGGAATGTATGTTTGTGGACCCACAGTCTATAGCAATGTTCATCTTGGAAACTGCAGAACTTTCATTTCTTTTGATCTCATTTTTCGTTATTTACAACATATAGGTTATAAAGTTCGCTATGTCCGAAATATTACTGATGCTGGACATCTTGAGAACGATGCTGACGAAGGCGAAGATCGAATAGCAAAAAAAGCACGTTTAGAGTCTATCGAGCCTATGGAAGTAGTTCAGCGCTATACCGTAGACTTTCGAGAAACGATGGCAAAATTTAATGCGCTTCCACCTAGTATAGAACCAACAGCTACTGGACACATTGTAGAGCAAATTGAATTGATCAAACAAATCCTAGAACAAGGCTATGCCTATGAAGTGAATGGATCGGTTTATTTTGATGTTTTGCGTTTTAATAAGGACATTCCCTATGGAAAATTAAGTGGTCGAAATATAGAGGAATTAATTCACAATTCTAGAGCTTTAGACGGACAATCAGACAAACGCAATCCTCAGGATTTTGCGTTGTGGAAAAAAGCAGAACCCCAGCATATTATGCGATGGCCTTCCCCTTGGAGTGATGGATTCCCCGGTTGGCATTTGGAATGTACTGCGATGAGCACGAAATACTTAGGGACTCAATTTGATATCCATGGCGGTGGGATGGATTTAAAATTTCCTCATCACGAATGTGAGATTGCTCAGGCGGAATCGGTTTATAAAAAATCTCCTGTTAACTATTGGCTGCATGCAAATATGTTGACCTTAAATGGGAAAAAAATGGCAAAATCTACGGGAAATAATATTTTACCAAATGAAATGTTTAGTGGTAAAAATGAAATTTTCCATAAGTCCTTTTCACCTATGGTCGCCCGTTTTTTTATGCTCCAAGCCCATTATAGAAGTATTGTTGATTTGAGTGAAACAGCACTCGTTGCATCCGAAAAAGGATTTTACAGACTGGTGGAGGGAATTCAAAAAATAGAGCAATTGGAAATCTCTGAATCAACTTCAGAATTTGATTTGAAAAGCTGGCAAAACAAGTGTTATGCTGCTATGAATGATGATTTCAATAGCCCCGTGTTGATCGCTCACCTTTTTGACGCGGTCAAATTCATAAACGCTGTGGACAATGGTTTACAAACAGTAAATTCAACAGATCGAGATCAGCTTTTAAAGTTAATGCACGGATTCTTTAATGATGTTTTGGGCTTATTAACTCCAGAAATGAATGAGAAAAGACAAGAATCTTCTCAATTGGAAGGGTCTTTACAGCTTCTCATGGAATTAAGGGATAAAGCTCGAGCCAATAAGGATTTTGAAACGTCCGACCTGATTCGAGATGGACTTCAAAAAATTAAAATTCAAATTAACGATACCGCTGCGGGAACTACTTTCAAAATCAATTAAACCTCAGTTTTTGAAAAAAATAATCATTTCCACTTTTGTGCTTTTAATTAAAGGATATCAAGGGTTCATCTCTCCTCTATTGCCTGCGAGTTGTCGCTTTCAGCCGACTTGCTCTAGCTATGCTTTGGAAGCACTTCAGAAGTACGGACTCATAAAAGGAGGTTGGCTTGCTACGAAACGAATTGCTCGATGTCATCCTTGGGGAGGGTCGGGATACGATCCTATTCCCTAAAGAATAGTTTCAGTTTATACTGATTTTGGTTACTTTTACCAGTACTTAAAAAAATCTTATGTTTTTCACAAAAATTGACTGGGCACCTAGTGAAACCCTATTTAAAATTGGAAGTTTTGGCGTTCACTATTACAGTTTAATGTTCGTGATCGCCTTTGGGTTAGGTTATTATCTGATGAAGAAAATTTTTGACCAAGAAAAAATTTCTTTAGACCATTTAGAATCCTTATTCATTTACATGGTAATTTCCATCCTGCTAGGAGCTCGTTTAGGCGACGTATTTTTTTACAGTTGGGATTACTACCAAGATCATTTGATTGAAGTGTTATTACCCATAAGGGATACACCAAATGGATATACTTTTACTGGTTTTAGAGGACTTGCAAGTCATGGTGCTGTTATTGGTTCCCTAATTGGATTATACTTCTATAAAAGAAAGTTTAAAGAAAAAACTTTGCTGTGGTTACTTGATCGAGTGACTGTTCCAGTAGCCTTAGGTGCTGCATTTGTTCGTTTAGGGAATTTATTCAATTCTGAAATTGTGGGAAAATATACCCAATCGAACTTTGGAGTTGTGTTTTTAAACAATGGAGAAACGCTCCCCCGACACCCAGCACAACTTTATGAGTCGGTCTGCTATTTGATCCTATTTTTTGTGCTCCGTCTTATTTATAAATCCCCAAAAAAGGATCAAGCCGGTTTTATGATTGGAATCTTTTTTGCAGGAATGTTTACCATTCGTTTTTTAATCGAATTTGTTAAAGAAAGCCAAGGTGGTTTTGAAGAAAGTATGCCCTTCTTCTCCACTGGACAGTGGTTAAGTATTCCTCTTATCGTCTTGGGATTATTTTTAGCATTCAGAAAAAATAACGCTGTCTCTTAATGAAACCCCATTTTTTGATTTTTTTTTACATCTTACTGGGTATGTTTTTTACCCGTTGTGGAGAAAATAAATCCTCAAATGTTACTCAACAAGAAATTACATTTCAAAAAGAAGGTGAATTAAGTATAATTAATTCAACTGGTGAAATTGTAGCGGATTTCGAAATTGAAATTGCTGATACGCCTTATGAACGCCAAACCGGCTTGATGTACCGAAAGGTACTTCAACAAAATCACGCAATGCTATTTGTTTTTGAAGATTCTCAGCTTCTAAACTTTTATATGAAAAATACCCAAATCCCCTTGGATCTTATTTTCATAAACGATCAAATGGAAATTGTCTCCATTTATTCGGATGCACAACCCTTTGATCAAAAAGGAATTAGTTCAAAATTTAACTCCAAATACGTTTTGGAAATTAATGCACGAGAAAGTGACCGCTTGGCGATTGCAAGTGGAATGAAAATTAAATTTAATCGACTATGAATTCATCGGCAACAGAATTATTGCGCTATCCCATTGGAAAATATGAATGGAATACTGAACCTAGTAAATCAGCCCTGGAATTGGCTATTTCAACACTAAATGACTTTCCGGCAAAACTCAATGAGCTTGTCTCTGGGCTTCCCAAAACAACTCTATTGAATCGCTATCGACCAGACGGTTGGACCATAGCACAGGTTATTCACCATCTAGCCGACAGTCATATGCATTCCTATATCCGTTTTAAATACGCTGTACTGGAGGATACCCCTGCAATTAAGGATTATGATGAAGTGAAGTGGGCTGAACTTCCAGATGCTTCAAATGATCAAATTGATTACAGTTTAAATTTGATTACAGCACTTCATTACCGTTGGGTAGTTTTCTTAAAAGAATTGAAAGGAACCGATTTAAAACGAACCTATTTTCATACGGGTAATAACAAACATTATCCCCTTGATGTTGCTCTTATGATCTATGCCTGGCATTGTGAGCATCATCTTGCTCATATAAAAAATGCCCTTTCTAAAGGGTATTAACAAAAAAAGCCAAATCCTTCGATTTGGCTTTTTTTGTAGAAAATGAACTCCTTTATTTTTTCTCCTCCAAAAGTGCGTTTTTCTTTTGAGTATCATACATGATAGGCGTCGCAATAAAAACAGAAGAGTAGGTTCCCACAATAACTCCTACGATTAGTGCGAACATAAACCCTCTGATGGACTCCCCTCCGAAGATAAATATGGCAAGCAATACAATCAAGGTAGTCAATGAAGTATTTAATGTTCTGCTCAATGTACTGTTTAAAGCACCATTAACCGTTTCATTAAATTCCCATTTTGTGTGCTCATTAACGTACTCTCGAATACGGTCAAAAACGACTACCGTATCGTTAAGTGAATATCCAATAACCGTGAGAATTGCAGCGATAAAAGCTTGATTAATTTCCATGCTGAAAGGCATAAAAGTATAGGTCAGTGAAAAGATTCCTAAAACGATAAGAACATCATGAAATACAGCAATAACGGCACCTAATGAAAACTGCCATTTTTGGAAACGCAATAAAATGTATAAAAAGACAACGATTAATGATCCAAAAACCGCTAGGAAAGAGTTTTTCTTGATATCATCCGCAATGGTAGGTCCTACTTTGATGGAAGACATGATTCCTGTTACTTTTTCAGTACCCCCTTTTACAAAATCGTCATAAGTAGTTCCATCTGGAAGATAAGATTGTAAACTAGTAAAAAGTTTGCTTTGTATCTCCTCATCTACAGCGACACCTTCCACATCAACTTTATAATTGGTTGTGATTTTAAGTTGGTTGTCTTCTCCAAAAGTTTTTACTTCTGCACTTCCAAATTCAGCATTCATCAGCGATCCGATTTCAGAAGGACTTACAGCATTTTCAAATCGCACGGTATAGGAACGCCCACCAACAAAATCAACTCCTTGATTGAGTCCTTGAAAAGTAAGTGAAGCCAAACTTATTAGGATTAGAACGGAAGAAAGAATATAGGCAAACTTTCGTTTTTTCAAAAATGAAAAGCTGGTATTTGATAGTATCCCTTCCGTCAGCTTCGTTGAAAATGCTACTGACTTTCCTTTTTCGTTTCTGGCATCCACCAGAATACGAGTAATAAAAATTGCGGTAAACAATGAGGTTCCTATACCAATCAATAGCGTTGTTGCAAAACCTTTAATAGGTCCTGTCCCGAATATAAAAAGTATTAATGCCGTTAGGCCTGTGGTAATATTCGCATCCAAAATAGAAGATAGGGCGTTATTAAATCCATCGGCGATTGCTTTGCGGATACCTTTTCCTTTGGCAATCTCCTCACGTACTCGCTCAAAAATAAGTACATTGGCATCTACTGATATCCCAATAGTTAAAACAATCCCTGCTATCCCAGGCAAGGTAAGAACGGCACCTAATCCAGCTAAAATCCCAAATATTAATAAAATATTTAACAATAAAGCGATGTCTGCAAATAAACCTGAACTACCGTAATAGAACACCATCCAAACAAGAACAAAAATTAAGGCCATGATAAAAGAATACACTCCTGATTCAATAGCTTCTTGTCCCAATGAAGGACCAACAATTTCGGATTGAATGATTTCGGCAGAAGCAGGCAGTTTTCCAGCTCGTAATACGTTGGCAAGGTCAATAGCTTCATTTAAAGTGAAATCTCCAGTAATTTCTGAACGTCCACCAGCAATGGCTCCACTTGAAACTCCTGGCGCTGAATAGACAACATCGTCTAAAACAATAGCAATGTTACTTCCTTCCTGAAACGCTTTCCCTGTCATGGTTTCCCAAATACGTGCTCCTCTTGAATCCATTTGCATAGATACTGCAGCGTTCCCAAGTTGATCAAAGGTTTGAATGGCATCTACCACTACTCCACCACTCAATGGAGCTCTTCCGTCACGATTGGATTTAAGTGCAAATAATTCCACTACATCACTATCTGCGTCTGGTTTTCCCAAAGCAAAACGAACATACCGGTAATCTGCTGGAAGTAATCTACGTACCTCGGGTTGATTTAAGTAGCCTAAAATTTCTGCTCCATCACGTGAGGCAAATTGGGCCAATACCGGTCCTCCTTGGTACCCTTGACCTACAATTTTATCTAAAATCAAATTTGATGTAGGCTGAGAAAGAGAGTCTGTTGCACTAACATCAGCAAGAAGATCATCAATCTCTGATGAGGAATCTTTGTCTTGGTTCTCTGCTGAAGTTACTTTTTCATTTTTTGAACTTACCAGTTTGTTAGCATCTAATAAAAAACCGATTAACTCATCGTTTTTAAAAGTTTCCCAAAATTCTAATTGAGCAGTGCTTTGAAGTAAATTTTGAACGCGATCTACATCTTTTGCACCGGGGAGTTCCACAAGAATCCTTCCTGAGGTACCTAAACGCTGAATATTAGGCTGAGTAACCCCAAATTTGTCGATACGTTTACGAAGCACTTCAAAAGCTGAAACTATAGATTCGTCGATTTTACGTCGAATGATGACTTGAGTTTCCTGATTCGACATTTCAAAATTAATCTCATCACTTAGGGTTCTGTTTCCAAAAATGTCAGGAGAAGATAATTTTTCGCCATTACTTACAGCCTCAAAAGCCTTAAAAAAAGACTCTACAAAGGGTTCGTCAGTTGATTTTTGAAGAATATTCGCCTCTTCAATGGCTTTATTAAAAACTACATTTCTAGAATTTTCTGCAAGTCCTTTGAGAATATCACGAATAGAAATTTGAAGAATGACATTAATTCCTCCTTTCAGATCCAGACCTTTATTTAATTCTTTATCTTTTGCATCGTTATAGGTTGTAAAACCATAAATGCTGTTGTTACCAATAGAGTCAAGATAGGATAACACCTCTTGATCTCTTAGTTCGAGATAATTCGGTTGGTCCTCAGAAATCGTTCGCTCAGCATAGCTTTCTGCTTCGGATTCTACATTACTGGCAATGAATGTAAAAGAGAGTTGGTAGATGCTTACAAGGGCGAATAAAATTCCAAAAACTCTTATTAGTGAATTATTTTGCATTTCAATATTATTTAAGCTCAATTAAGGCGTGCAAATATAGGATTAAAGCTAGGAATTGACAACTCTAAATTAGAATATTGAGTGCAGCCAATAAATCTATGTTAGAGAACATCTTTCAGGGCTGCATTCATGGCGCGTACTTTCTCAGCACTATCGCTCATTTGTTGCCTCTCATGATCGTTTAATTGAACATCAATGATGGATTCTACACCGTTTGCCCCAATGATACAGGGAACACCTATACAAATATCCTCTAAGCCGTATTCTCCTTCAAGTAAAACAGAACATGGAATCATTCGCTTTTGATCGCCCAATATGCTATCCACAAGATAAGCTACTGAGGCTCCTGGGGCATACCATGCTGAAGTTCCAAGAAGCTTGGTCAGGGTAGCACCTCCGACCATAGTATCGGCAGCTACTTTATCCAAGGTCGATTGATCCAAATATTGAGAAACTGGAGCACCATTGTAACTAGCCAAGCGCGTTAAAGGAATCATGGTGGTATCACCATGTCCCCCAATAACCATCCCTTGGATGTCATTTGCAGGTTTGTCTAAAGCTATTGATAAATACGTTTTAAATCTTGAACTGTCTAAAGCACCCCCCATTCCAATAATTCTGTTCTTTGGCAATCCAGTAGCTTGCAAAGCTAAATAGGTCATCGTATCCATAGGATTTGAGACAACTACAATAATGGTGTTTGGAGAATACTTTAAAATACTTGAGGAAACTTTTTGAACGATTCCAGCATTAATTCCAATCAATTCTTCACGAGTCATTCCCGGCTTTCTTGGGACACCAGAAGTAATCACAACCACATCACTATCCGCTGTAGCTGCATAATCACTGGTAACCCCATTAATTGTGGTGTTAAAGCCCAGAGTTGTGGCAGTTTGAGAAAGGTCCAATGCCTTTCCTTCAGCAAAACCTTCTTTAATGTCTAACAGAACAACTTTACTCGCTATTCTTTTTTGAGCAATGTATTCAGCACAGGATGCACCTACATTTCCAGCTCCTACTACGGTAACTTTCATTGAATTATTTTTTTGTTTTAATTTTTAATTTTTTTTGATGATTAAAGTACAAGCTTTAAACTCCTGGGATCGTCTAAAAATAAGACTCTAAACTCCAGTCGTTCTACACATCAATTTTGGCATAAATGGCATTTTTTTCAATAAATTCTCTTCGAGGTGGAACTTCATCCCCCATCAACATAGAGAAAATTCGATCCGCTTCACCACCATTGTCAATAGTAACTCTTCTCAACGTTCTTTCCTCAGGATTCATGGTAGTATCCCATAACTGCTCTGCATTCATCTCTCCAAGTCCTTTATATCGTTGAACGGAAGACCCAGAACCGTATTCTTGCATCAATCGATCTCGTTGATTATCATCCCAAGCATAGTTCTTTTTCTGACCTTTTTTTACAAGGTATAAAGGTGGAGTGGCTATATAAATATACCCCGCCTCAATGAGCTCTCTCATATAGCGAAAGAAAAAGGTTAAAATTAAAGTTGAAATATGGCTTCCATCTACATCGGCATCACACATGATTACAATTTTGTGGTAGCGCAATTTATCCAGATTCAGAGCTTTACTGTCTTCCTCAGTTCCAATGGTAACACCTAGTGCAGTATAGATATTTCGAATTTCTTCGTTTTCAAAAACCTTGTGCTGCATGGCTTTTTCCACGTTCAATATTTTTCCACGGAGCGGAAGAATGGCTTGGAAGTTTCGGTCACGGCCTTGTTTAGCGGTACCTCCTGCAGAATCTCCCTCGACGAGGAATACCTCACAAAGTTTTGGATCTTGTTCAGAACAGTCGGATAGTTTTCCAGGAAGACCTCCCCCACTCATGACTGTTTTTCGCTGAACCATTTCCCGTGCTTTTTTAGCTGCATGACGAGCTTGTGCTGCTAAAATTACCTTTTGTACTATGGTTTTCGCATCATTTGGATTTTCTTCTAAATAATTTTCTAGCATTTCAGATACCCCCTGAGATACTGCAGCGGTTACTTCTCTATTTCCTAGTTTTGTTTTCGTTTGACCTTCAAACTGGGGCTCTCCTACTTTGACGGAAATTATGGCAGTTAGACCCTCGCGAAAATCATCGCCGGCTATCTCAAATTTGAGTTTATCCAACAATCCTGAATTATCAGCGTATTTCTTAAGTGTTGTGGTCAGTCCTCTTCTAAAACCAGACAAGTGAGTTCCTCCTTCATGTGTATTGATGTTATTTACATAGGAATGAAGATTTTCTGAAAAAGAGGTATTGTAAATCATCGCTACTTCTACTGGAATTCCATTTTTCTCCCCTTCCATAGAAATTACATCCCCAATAATTGCTTCTCTAGTTTCGTCTAAAAACCGAATAAATTCTTTTAAACCTTCCTCAGATATGAAGGTATCCGAGATATATTTCCCCTCTTCATCCTTTCGGCGGCGATCTTCAATGGATATTTTTATTCCTTTATTTAAGTAAGCTAATTCACGCATTCGAAGCGAAAGCGTATCGTAATTATACTCTAAAGTTTGAGTAAATATTTGTGAATCAGGTTTAAAAGTAACAACGGTTCCTCTTTCCTCCGAGGTTCCGATTTCTTTAACTGGTGATAAAGCTTTCCCTCTTTCGTAATCTTGTTCCCAAATTTTTCCGTCACGATACACCGTAGCCTTGAGACTTTCCGACAGCGCGTTTACACAGGAAACACCCACTCCATGCAAACCTCCTGAAACTTTATAGGAATCTTTATCAAATTTCCCTCCAGCACCAATTTTGGTCATGACCACTTCAAGGGCAGAAACCCCCTCTTTTTTGTGCATATCAACAGGAATACCACGTCCGTTATCTTTGGTGGTAATTGAGTTGTCCTCATTGATGATCACTGAAATTTCATCACAATGTCCAGCAAGAGCTTCGTCAATGGAATTATCGACAACTTCATATACTAAATGATGTAAACCTCTTGTTCCAATATCACCAATATACATGGATGGTCTCATGCGAACATGTTCCATTCCCTCTAAAGCCTGAATACTGTCTGCGGAATATTTTTTATTTTGATTTTCCTCGCTCATAAATGTTTATTTGATGCCTGCTTTTAGCCCGACTAACAAATATAATTATAAGGGGGGTCAAAACCCCTCCAAAGCCTTATCAATATTGTGAAGTTATCAACAAAAACTGTGAAAAAAAATGCGAAAAATTACCGACTAAAGAAGTCTAAAATTCTACTTGTTGTAGCTTTTTTCATGCACTCGAGCAACTGCCCGCCCACTCGGATCATTTTGATTCTGAAAAGCTGCATCCCATGCTAAGGCAACGGGTGTACTACAGGCCACCGAAGGAACTGAAGGAACACTTAAAGCCGCAGCCTCACTAGGAAAGTGAGATTCAAATATGGTTCGGTAATAGAATTCTTCTTTGTTTTGCGGGGTTTGAACAGGAAAGCGGAAGTGGGCATTTGCCATTTGCTCATCTGTTACTTCAGTGGCTACCAATTCTTTTAAAGTATCTATCCAACTGTACCCCACTCCGTCTGAAAATTGTTCTTTCTGTCTCCATGCAACACTAGGAGGCAAATAGGATTCGAATGCTTTACGTAAAACCCATTTTTCCATGCGTTCTCCAGTAATCATTTTGTCTTTTGGATTGATTCGCATGGCTACTTCAATAAATTCTTTATCTAAAAATGGAACCCGTCCTTCAATACCCCATGCTGCTAGAGACTTGTTTGCACGTAGGCAATCGTATTGATGCAATTTTTCCAATTTACGAACTGTTTCCTCGTGAAATTCTCTTTCATTAGGAGCCTTGTGGAAATATAGATAGCCTCCAAATAGCTCATCAGCTCCCTCGCCTGAGAGTACCATTTTGATCCCTAAAGCCTTGATCGCCCGAGCCATCAAATACATCGGAGTGGAGGCTCTGATAGTGGTGATGTCGTAGGTCTCCAAATGATATACAACTTCGCGGATTGCATCCAATCCTTCTTGAATGGTAAATTTAATTTCGTGGTGAACGGTACCTATATATTTGGCTACTTCTTGCGCTGCAGCTAAATCTGGAGAACCTTCAAGTCCTACAGAAAAAGAATGCAATTGGGGCCACCATGCTGCTTGTTCATCATTTGTCTCTACTCGATGTGCGGCAAACTTCTTTGCCAAAGCAGAGGTAATGGAGGAATCTAAACCGCCAGAAAGCAATACTCCATAAGGAACATCACTCATCAATTGTCTGTGTACCGCATCGGATAGAGCGTCATGGAGTTCGTCTATAGAGGTAGGGTTGTCTTTGACATTGTCAAAATCTTTCCAGTCGGGTTGATACCAAGCAATAGGTTTTGCCTCTTTACTATGTAAATAATGCCCTGGAGGGAATAATTCAATTTTGGTACAAACCCCTTCTAATGCTTTTAATTCGGAAGCTACATAAAAAGTTCCATCACCATCCCAACCCATGTAAAGTGGAATAATTCCCATATGATCTCTAGCAATGAAATACTCCTTTTTTGCTTCATCATAGATAGCAAAAGCAAAAATTCCATTTAATTTTTCTACAAAGGCACTTCCTTCTTTTTCATATAAAGCTAAAATCACCTCACAATCTGATTGCGTTTTGAAAGCATAAGTCGATTCGTAAGGTGCTCTTAGTTCCCTGTGGTTATAGATTTCTCCATTTGCTGCTAAAATCAAATTTCCTGACGGACTGATTAAGGGCTGCTTCCCAGAAGTAGGGTCAACGATCGCTAAACGCTCGTGAACCATGATGGTATTTTCGGAACTGTATATACCGCTCCAGTCCGGTCCTCGGTGACGAAGTGTTTTGGACATTTCCAATACTTGGGGACGAAGATCTTCAGAAGTTTGCTTTAATTCAAAAGCACAAATAATACCACACATAATTTTTTTTTGACAAAAATAGGATATTGGTGAATATTATTTACACTAATACTATAAGTAGTATAAATTATTAATAAATATCTGAAGATTTGATTAATTATTTAAAACAAGATTGATTAAATAAAAAAAAAGATGAAAAAAATTAAGTTTTACTTAGTTGATACGGTTACTGTAAACAATTTCTCCGTTCATCAAAGTCGCCACGACTCGTGCCTTAAGAATCCGTGTCGGTTTGGCTCTTAGGATATCTCTATCTAAGATTACAAAATCAGCAACTTTTCCAACCTCTATCGAACCTTTTTCTTTTTCTTCAAAGTTCGCATAAGCTCCCCATATGGTCATTCCTCTGAGCGCATCTTGAGGGGTTAATTTATTCTCAGGCAAATAGCCTCCTTCCGGAAATTCCTTACTATCCATTCGAGTTATGGCAGCGTAAAAGGTATTAAACGGACTAACCCCTTCTACAGGAAAATCTGTACCTAAAGCAATCCTCCCTGATTTGTCAAGCATCGCCTTATAAGCATAAGCCCCATGCAATCTATCCTTCCCCAAGCGATCTTCTGCCCAATACATGTCGCTAGTTGCATGAGTGGGTTGAACAGAAGGTAAAATTTTGCGGTTAAATAGAGAGAGATCAACGGTATCTAGTACTTGCGCATGTTCAATACGCCATCTGGGATCGTCTGAAAAAACCAATGCTTTTTGATAGGCATTAAGGACGGCAAAATTGGCATCATCTCCTATAGCATGCGTATTCATTTGAAATGGAGTAGCTGCTAATTGATAGGCAAGTGATTCAATGGAATCTTTTGGAGTGATGAAGGCTCCGTAATGATTTTCTAAATCACTATAACTTTCTTTTAAGGCAGCTCCTCTAGAACCCAAAGCTCCATCAGCATATACTTTGAATGAACGTACATTCAACTTGTCCGTTTTATAGGGTCCCGTTTTGAGATAATACGCAAGGTTTTCTGGTGTATTTGATACCATTGCGTAAATGCGCATTTTAAGCAATCCTTGCTTTTGTAAACTATCAATTAAGAAAATATCTTCTTTATCAAGTCCCGCTTCAGATACTGTCGTTAAGCCGTTTGCAAAAGCAATTTCTTCTGCATCTTGAAGTGCTTTTATTTTGTCCTCCGTTGTTGGTTTGGGTAAGATATTTTTAACTAAACGCATGGGAGCATCCACAAGTACTCCAGTCAACTTTCCGTTCTCTTTAATGATCTCCCCTCCTTCAATTACGGTATCTTCGGTGATTCCAGCTAAATCAAGGGCTTTTTGGTTTGCTAAAAGCGCATGTCCGTCAATACGGGTAAGTGCAACTGGGATGTTAGGAAACATTTTATCCAAACGTTCTTTGGTAGGAAATTTCTTGGATTTCCAATCGTTTTGATCCCATCCTCTACCTGTAATCGCATTCAACTCTTTTTTTTGTGCAAATCTGTCAATGCGTTCCAACACTTCTTCAAAGCTTGAAGTACCCGTTAAATCAACTGTTTGCATATAAAGCCCTAAACTTAAAAAATGACAATGTGAGTCTATAAATGCTGGATACACTGGTAAACTTTGTAAGTCCAAAACTTTTTTTGCTGCATATTGATTCAGCAGCTCTTCTCCTCCTACATCGATAAACTTTCCGTCGTTCACGACAAAAGCTGTAACTTCGGAATTGTTTTGATTGAGGGTGTATACCTTCGCGTTATGAACAATTAGATCTACTTTAGTTTGACATGAGGTCAACAAAATTCCTACGATACATACCGTTATATAAAAAGATCCTTTATTTCTCATATTACACAATTAACCAGTAGCTGATTTAAATTAAGTTTTGCAAATGTAATCAAATTCAACCGTATCAATTAAACTTTTTTATTTCGGAAATGGGCTCTATTTTGTTTAGTATTGAAAATCAAACTTATACGTGATTCCTCCCAATACCATGAATCTTGGTTCTTGAAAAAATGCCCATTGTCCATGGGACTGACTGTTTGAAAATCTACCCTTTACAAAGGCGTCAAACTGACTGTTCAATTTTACAGTTAAATGTGCAGTAGAACGATAAAATATGGGGAGTTTAATTTCTTGGAAATAGCTACTTTTCAAGGCATTGTCCTGCAAAATGACATGTTCTAACGCAGAACGATCCCCATAAACCTCTCCATCAAAGGAGAGCGTCACGAATTCCTTGAAACGAAACTGACCTTTCCAATTCATTTGCAAAGAGGGAACATTTTGGATACTCAAATTGTCATTAACGTCGTAGTATTTGTATCGAGTTTCAAAATGAACAAAATTATTTTTTGCCAAATCAATTCGGATTTGAGCTTTTACTCCATACGTGTTCACATTCACATATTGATTTTGATATGCATTGGACAATCGGTATGCAGAGGTCGCTTCTTGGATGTCCATGGGTAATCGCTCATAAAACTGAAAATTTTCAATTTGATCAAACAATACACCAAAATCAAAGTTAATAATGGAAGACAAACTGGAACGCATCCCAAGACTCGCATTGTATTTGTTAAACTGAGGTTTTAAATCTGTTGTTGGAGCTAAAAATGGGTTGAATAAAACGGAAGTTCTGTAGTTGTTTAAGACCACACCCCCTCGAGCCATTAGATAAGGAGCAACTACATTTCCGTTCTTTTGATAAAAGATTTCCAATTCAGGATAGTAATTGAATTTGGAATTCAAACTTTCCTCTCCTTCTAAATAGCTTACTCCAGCACCTAATTTTAGTTTCAAATCGTTATTCGTGTGAAGCCATTGAAACCCAACTTGCCCCAAGCCTTGAGTAAATTCATCAGAAAGATCGGTGAAAAAGGGTTTACTAAAAGCAGTATGAAATCCCTTGATGGCTGCAGTAGTTTGAATTGTTCCACCTCCCAGAGGCATCCCTAACTTAACCTGCAAGGCTAACTGTTGCTCTGACGTATTGAAATTGTCTGAGGTACTATTCGCCTGAAATGCCATACTTCTCAAAACCGAATCAAACCAATCCCAGTCTGTTCTAAATTTGAAAAAATTTCTTTTTATGGAGGGTTCGATGCCTTCGATTAAAAATTTATCCCAATTTCTTTCGTACAGTCCATAGTAGTTATTGTTCTGACCGTTAAATTGTATTTGGGTATTTACATTATAATCTCTACTTCGCAAATTGTGATGTACCCCAAATTGATTAAAATTTTGATTGCTTTTCCATAATGAATTTCTGACATCACTTCCAAAACCGTCTCTGTAAAGATTTATCCCAAAACGTTGGGTTCTGTCCAATTCTACCACACTTGAAACATTAAAGTACATTTGACGCATAGTGCCAAAACCTCCACTGAAGAAGGTGTTGTAAGGAGTTGAAGAATTTCTTTTTTTAAGCTTTAAAGGAGAAGCCTTATTGGGTTCAAAAGTTGAAACTACCGCTACGGGCTTAATTTTAAAAGTCAATATTTTATTTGAACCCTTAAGACTGTCAGGCACTTGAGGGGTGTCATTGATTTTAAAAGCATCGGATAGACTGGGAGTATAGGATTTAACTACAAAAATCTCTTGGGTTTGTAGGGTCTCCTCAACTTTATCTTGAGCAACCAAAAAAAGTGAGCTACAAAAGCAAACTAATAGCCCAATAAAATAATTATTCAATTTCATTAGCGCTTGGATTGGTTGAAAGGGAACTGTCTTTATAAAGTTCCAGGAGGGATTTTGATTCTTTGATAAGTTCTGGATAACGATCAAAATTTTCAATTATGGATTCCAACACAAAAACTGCCTGAAAGACATCTTGAAGTTTAAAATAGTTTTTTGCTAAAAGCAGTAGCGCTTTTACATTCCATATTCCAGTAGAACCTCCCAACTGTGCGATTTTATCGATTAAAACGTTGGATTCTTCGAACATCCCTTGTTGATACAGTTGATGCGCCCTAAAATAAATGGCCTCAGCGGCAACCTCCGACTGAGGGGCAGTCTCCAATTGTTTATAGGTTGCTGCAGCTGTAATGGTATCTTTTAAAGCAAGTGCTGATTTGGCTTTAAGAGTCAAGGCGTCCCAATGAATACTTGATTCTAAATTTGGAATGTTAAGAACGCGATCCGTAATCTTTAGTGTTTTTGGAAAACTCCCTTCTAAGTAATAGCCTTGCATCAAATTGAAAACCGCAAAACGTTTGTTCTCTTCAAATGAAGCGATCGTATCTAGTTTCTCTAAATAGGGAATAGCGGCAACCCATTCTGATTTGTTTTTAAGCAAACCTATGAGTCGAATCAACGCTTTTTCACTGTAATTTGAAACTGCTCCCTGTGTTAGTTCTTTATAGGCTAATATCGCTTGATCAAACTCTTGCTTTTCAAATAAAACCTCCGCTAAATAGTAGGTTGCACTAATGTAATAGGTTCCTTTTGGATAATTTTCTAAATATTCGGTGAGTAATTTTTGAGCCGTATTGGTATCCCCATCTAAAAATCGTTTTTCTGCAGCTGTAAAAGCAGTTTTTTCTAACTCAACATCTGTAAAGGTGGTTAACCCTTGGACTCTTACCCATTGACTAAAACTATTCACAGTACCCTGGTCCACCGCAATTTCACGAAGTGTTCTCACTGCCTGTTGTGCTACGGCATAGCGTTTGTATTGGAGAGCCACTGCTTCTAAAACCTCTTTTGCCTTTTCATATTGTTCTGTATTGTAGAGGATTAAACCTTTATTAAGAGAAGCTTCGGCCAAATAGGGGCTGTTTTCAAATTTATCCGTCAAAAGTTCATAGGTAGTGATGGCTTCTTGAGTATTTCCCTCTTTACTGTAAGCAGCTGCCAATTCAAAAAGGGTATCATCCAAAAGTGGATCTTTAGGATAGTTGGTTTTCAAATCGTTCAGGGTTTCTATTTTTTTTGGATTTCTATCGACGAATCCATAACACATGGCTTTTTGATATAAGGGATACGCCCCTTCCCTTTCATTAAGAGCGATCGCTGTGTTATAATATTCCATGGCTGGCCAATATTTTTTTAAAGCAAAAGAACAATCCCCCATTCTTAAAAAAGTATCTCGCTGATAGGAGGTATTGAAAGTGTCATTGGATTCATTAAAACTCATAAAAGCTGTTAGAGCTGGCTCGTATTCACCTAGTTTAAAATAGACATACCCTAAATCATAATCAAGTCTTTTATGCTGTTCTACCGATTTGAATTTAGAATGCTTTCTAAATTCCTTGTAATATTCTAAGGCATTGTCGAATTGATTTCTTTGGTATTCAGTTCGACCCAACCAATACAATGAATAGGCTTCTAAAAGGTCATTTTCTTTTATTTTTAAAACCCGTTCAAACAGGCTACTTGCTTCAAAATATTTTCCGTTCTCATACTCTTGAACTGCTTGAAGTACCAAAACACGCTCTAATCTTTCATTGTTTTTATACCCACTCTTCCCTTCGAGAATTTCAATAGCCGCTTTGTAATTTCCGCTTTTGGTGTACGAATTCACTAAGAGTTCTCCGATAAGTTCTGCTTGACTGTGTTTGGGATACGCCTCTAGAAAGCTAATCAACACTTGTGGAGGGGTTTCAAATGGATTGCCAATCTCGTAACTCAATTTAGCGTAATTAAAGAAAGCATCCTCCTTAACCTCAAGATCAAAATCCATTTCTGAAGCACTTTTAAATGCGTTTTGTGCAGCAGTTTTTTGATTTATCCTCAGGTAGCAATCCGCTAAAAAATAATAAGCATTTTGTGCCAGGGCATTTTTGGCGTTTTTAATTTTATTGAATTGCTCGAGAGCTTTGTTGTAATCCCCAGTATTGTAATAGGCAAAACCCAATTGGTAATAATCGGTATTTTCCCATTTTCCTTTTTTCCCTTTGTAGGCTTCTAAATAAGGGATGGCAGCGGTATATTCTGCAGTATTAAAATAACTTTCTCCAATGATTTTTGAAACTTCTGATACAACTTCGGGTTCAATCGTTTCATTCAATACATTTTTAGCCAGAAGAATCGCTTGATCAAAACGACCAAGACGAAAATTCATGTCCGCTTGGAAATAATTCAGATTTTCTTTTTGAGCTGGATCTGAAATGTTCTTAAACTCTGTGGCAGCTGTATCGAAATCTTCCAATTGATAAGCAATATGACCCAAGTAATAATGTGCGTCTGACTCATAATTTTTATTGCTCTTTACTTTTTCTAAATAAGGTTTCGCCTGTTCGTATCGCTTTGCCATAAACAAAGAATACCCTTTGTTAAAATTAAAAAGTGGCAATTCTAATTTTGGGATTTGATTTTCAGAGATCTTAACAAACCATTTCAGCGCATAGCTGTATTTTTCATTGTTGAAATAATAATTTGCAACATCAAAATCCACAGTAGCGGATTCTCTAAAATTAGGATATTCACTTTTAAATTGAACCAACATTTTCTCTGCCGCTGAATAATTCAGGCGTAGGGCATTGGAAAGTAAGTTAAATTGGTTCTCTTGGGTCTGCAGATAATTTGCGTTTTCATCTTCAGCAAAAACGCTCGCTTGCCACGAGGCGGGGTAATATTCCAAACCAAAAAAGCGATAGGCCAAATCTGGATACGTTTGCGAATGGTAGAGTTGTCCCCATCCGATCAGGGGAAATACCATCCACAACACACTCAGAACAAGCTTATGTTTAAAGGGGAAAATCATTCGAATAAAGATACTCCTTTCGTCATGTAATCTAAACGTGAAACTCTGTTGAAACGTATAAATTTATCAACAAATTATTTAGGTGTTCCTCAAAAAACATACCTTTAATGCAAATCGTATTTTACATGCAAAACACTGTGGTCTCCCTTCAAAATGCCAGCATCACAAATGAAAATAAAGTCGTGTTATCCCATGTTAATTTTGAGGTAGGGAAAGGTGAATTTGTTTTTTTGATCGGAAAAACGGGAGCTGGAAAAAGCAGCTTATTAAAAGTCCTTTATGGTGACTTAACCTTGAAAACGGGAATGGGAAGTATCGTTGGGTATTCCCTTGAAAAATTAAAAGAAAGTGAAATCCCATCCCTAAGAAGGAAAATAGGGGTAGTGTTTCAGGACTTTAAACTTCTTCCCGATCGAACTGTATTCGATAACCTCGCATTTGTGCTTAAAGCAACGGGGTGGAAAGACAAACAAAAAATAAAGTTTCGTGTAAACGAAGTACTCAATATGGTAAATGTTGCTTCAGATTTGGATAAGTTCCCTTTTGAGCTTTCAGGTGGAGAACAACAGCGTGTGGCAATTGCTCGTTCGCTTTTAAACCATCCTGAGCTTATCATTGCAGACGAACCTACTGGAAATCTTGATCCCGAAACAAGTCAAGAGATCATGTCTCTCTTTAAGGACTTACACCAAAGTGGAATTAGTATAATCATGGCTACTCATGATTACAACATGATCTTAAAATTTCCTGGGAAAATTTTTCAGTGTGCTGAGGGAAAACTGCAAGAAGTGATTGCTAGAAAGGAAGCTTAAGCCTTTTGACGTTTTCTTTCGTTTTCATCCAAATACACCTTTCTCAACCGAAGGGATGAGGGAGTAACCTCTACATATTCATCCTTTTGAATGTATTCCAATGCTTCTTCCAAAGAAAATTTAATAGGTGGTGCGAGCTTCACTTTATCATCGGTTCCTGAGGCACGAACGTTGGATAATTTTTTAGTTTTAGTCACATTGACTACCAAGTCGTCTTGTCGTGAATTTTCTCCAATTACTTGTCCTGTGTATATTTCCTCGTTAGGAGCGACAAAAAACTTACCTCTCTCCTGGAGTTTATCCAAAGAATAGGGTATGGCCGATCCTTTTTCCATGGAAATAAGCGAACCGTTAATACGACCGGCTATTTCTCCTCTATGATCACTATACTCAAGAAAACGATGGTTCATAATCGCTTCTCCAGCAGTAGCCGTAAGCAATTGGTTTCTCAATCCAATAATCCCACGGGATGGAATTTTGAATTCACATACCATTCGAGAACCTTTAGGATTCATACTTAGCATTTCTCCTTTTCGCTGAGTTACCATTTCAATAGCTCTACCTGATACCTCTTCAGGAAGATCAATGGTCAATTCTTCAATTGGCTCCATTTTTTTACCCTCAATTTCTTTAATAATTACTTGAGGTTGTCCTATTTGAAGCTCATATCCTTCTCTTCTCATGGTTTCAATCAAAACCGAAAGGTGCAATACTCCTCTACCGTAAACGATAAACTTGTCTGCACTGTCGGTAGTTTCCAAACGCATGGCTAAGTTTTTTTCCAACTCTAACTTTAATCGTTCGCGAATGTGACGTGAGGTAACAAACTTTCCTTCCTTTCCGTAAAATGGAGAATCGTTAATTGTAAACAACATGCTCATCGTGGGTTCATCAATAGCAATTGTAGGAAGGGCTTCAGGGGCATCAAAATCAGCAATGGTATCTCCGATTTCAAATCCGTCGAGTCCAATTACGGCACAAAGATCTCCAGCATCTACCCGATCAACTTTTTTACGCCCCAAACCATCAAATAAATGAAGTTCTTTGATCTTAGAATTTATTTCTGTCCCATCTCTTTTAATCAGCTTCACTTTCATCGCAGCATCAAGATGTCCCCTTTGTAATCTTCCTATAGCAATTCTTCCAGTGAATGAGGAAAAATCTAGCGATGTGATAAGCATTTGTGTGTTCCCTTCTTTTACATCGGGATTAGGAACATGTTTAAGCACCATATCCAAAAGGGGCTCAATTGAGTCTGAGGGGGTTTTCCAGTCTTCAGCCATCCAATTATTTTTTGCCGAGCCATAAACCGCTGGAAAATCTAATTGCCACTCCTCTGCTCCCAATTCAAACATTAAGTCAAACACCGATTCATGCACTTCTTCTGGAGTACAATTTTCTTTGTCTACTTTATTAATTACGACAATAGGTTTTAATTTTAAATCCAATGCCTTTTTTAATACAAATCGAGTTTGTGGCATCGGTCCTTCAAAAGCATCCACTAAAAGTAAAACACCATCAGCCATATTGAGAACGCGCTCTACTTCCCCTCCAAAGTCGGCGTGACCAGGAGTATCAATGATATTAATTTTGACCTCCTTGTATATTACGGATACGTTTTTTGAAAGAATCGTTATCCCACGTTCTCGTTCTAAATCGTTGTTATCAAGGATTAAATCTCCTGTACTTTCATTGGATCGAAAAAGATTACAATGATGTAAAATCTTATCAACTAATGTGGTTTTGCCATGATCGACATGGGCAATAATGGCAATGTTTTTAATGGATTTCATAGCTCTGTTTAAGCGTTGCAAATATATTATTAATTATCAGGTAAGTAGCGATTTTATTTACATCCTAGAAACCTCAATAAAATCAGCTGTTCAAGCAATATTTTTAGGTTAAATTCGGGCTTTGAAATAAATCCTACTAACTCAAAAGGGTCATGAAGGGCTTTATTGAATTTCAAAATCAAAAAAATTACAAACCCTCCAGATTAGAATCCCTATGGGTTGCCGATTTAAAAAACAATGGAAATAAAAACTATTCCAAAGGAATCCTATTTGAGTTCCAGGAATACTCTCCTCAAAGAAAAAAGATAAAAGCTATTTGGAAAACATCTTTGGCGCAATAATTGTAAATTTGCATCCTAAGTTCATTGAAACTCATGGGGGTCGACTGGTTTTGACAGCAGGACGCATGAATAGGTAAGCAAGTCGAGCGCTGAATTACAGCTCGTTAATCTCATTTTTCACATTTTTTAAATGGCGAAAATAACTACGCTCTAGCTGCATAATTAACTGAATTATAGTATGTTAATGCCAAGTTCCGGCTAGGCCGGAAAGCTGGATGTCTCCAGATAGCCCTTGTTGACGGCGATCTAAATTGAGGCACCATAAATGTCAACATCGAAACACAACAGCATCGAGTGTGTTTTTCAATAAAGATGCTAAGAGGGATATAGACTGTTTTCGGTCAGTATTCCTTCGAAAATCAATCGAAAACTAAACTTGTAGAAAGCTTTTTGATCGCTTGTTTGGACGCGGGTTCGAATCCCGCCGACTCCACTTTAAAGTCCTGAAAGCCCAGTGTTTTCGGGACTTATTTTTTTCAGTTGCCTGGAGCGTTGCCTTTTCTCTTTCTTGCAACCATTGAAACTACACTTCAAATTTAGTGGTTTAATTTTTGAGTATCTTTAGGTATTCAAATAAAATTCACTCCAATCGTATCATTATTATAACCAGCAAGGCTTGGATTGCCTTAATCCCTGCTATTGCATAAACTTAAGAGAATGAATTTATCAAAAGATTACGCAGACTTCATCCAGCAATTTCAATGGAACTACTTCGCAACTTGCAGAACTCCTTACAGGATTCATACAATGACTGTGAGAAACTGGCTTACAAAGCTTCTGTATCGTTCAAATAAAGTAGAACAGGCATTCTTTGTATCAGAGAGAGATAAGGGTGATTACAATAACAAACACGTACATATACTTATTGGCACTAATACAGACATGACGTATCAGGAAGTGAAGCATGGAATGGGTAATGTATCAGTAGGAGACTATCAACCAATCTATGTTAGTGAAGCAGTGTGTAAGTATGTTACAAAGCATATAGGAAAAGATGTGGACTATGACATTGTATTTAAAAGCTAAAAGTTTCAATCCATTCCTTGATTTCTAAACGAGGGGGTGGGTTTCAGGGATTCGTTTTCCTTAATAGAGCTAGTTCTTTGATATAGATATAACCCAATGCCTTTATATTAATAATTTATGGGAATTAATATAGTTTCCAATAAACAAAATAAACCTCATCTTCCATTTCCTGAATTACAGTTTCGACCTTTTCTAAGGTGCTGTTAAGGTCATCTACAATAACCTCTAATTGATACAATTCCTCATCCCAAAGCCCTAAACGAAATTTTATCAGATTGTATAATACTTTATCCTTTTGGATATATCGCCTGTTATCAATCCAGAATTGATTTTTTGTTAATTCTATATTACCAATATCAGATGACCATACTTTTACGATTCTATCTTCAAAATCTTGTATGTATTTCTTTTCATATGATGTTGAATTCTCTTCTAGATAATAAAGAGTTTTATCATAAAACTCGTTGATGCTTTCAGAGACTGAGTTGTTTAGTAACTCGAAATCAACACCTCCCATTTCGAAAATCTTTTGACCTCGTTTAGAGGGAATAAATGGATTGTAGTTATTAAAATAAGCTATAGGAGGATAAAAGTATTTGCCATCTTCATCTTCAAAAGAGGTTATAAAAACACTGTCATTATCAACGTTCCATTTATCTAACTGAACTCTATAAATCTGACCTTCTTCTTTTAGGTTTGACATAAAGTTGTCAGCATAATTTTTTGTTTCTAAAATATCTTTTTTAAATGCATGAAGCATCTCAAGATAGCTTTTAGTCATCTCATATTCCCCACCCTTATTTTCAACGTAAAATGAAAATGAAATCACCATAAAAATGCCAATCCCCTCTACAGCATATTTTTTTAATCTGTCATAAAAATCTCTCACTGAAAATCTATTACCTACGGTAAATATTTTCAAAAAAAATGATTTGAACTTTTTTGTGTTTCTGTAGCTCACTAATCTAAGAATTGGTCGTTATCTGCATTTATGTTTTTTCCAAAGAGGAGTTCTGGAGTCTGAGGCTTGTTAAATTTCATAATTGATTCTAACCCTACTTTTTTTCTAACCTTTTCAAACAGACCTTCTAATGTGATATCTCCATTTGATTCTTTTAAGAACTTTAGGAAATAATATGTGAACAAACCATGCTTATTTTCATTATCGGTTAGAGATGTTTCTTCACCTGAACTAGAACTTATCAAAATCATATTATCACCAATATTGGGATTACTATAAGCTTTCTCACGGCTAGACATTCTTTTTATAATATAATCAAAATCAAAACTTTTTGATTGAGATTTAGAATCCTCTTTGACTTTGTCCTTTATCCTCCTATTCCCAACACCTTTTACCTTTATTAGTGGCTCAGGGGACCTACTTACACCACTAAAACAAGCGTCTAATATCATTGTTAATCTGTCGTAATTATAGCCTTTAAAATCACTTAATAAGTTGTTTAATGAAATAGCCTGATCAACAGTATACCCACTTATATCAACAGGCATTAAATACGGATCATTTGTTTGTTCGTGAGGCATTCCATGACCTGAATAGTAAAAAACAAATTTGTTTTCCTCCCCATCAAACTCCATCAATTTTTTGAACTTCGATATAGCTTGAGACATTTCTCCATAAGTTGCATTAACAAGAAGTATTATATTCTCATTAGGTATTCCATACATAAAATTCAAGTAATTTTTAAAACTTTCTGCATCCTTTGAGGCAAACGGAACATTTTGACTTGTATCGAGATCAGACTGGTAGGAAGCATAGTCTTCATTGCCTATTACTAAAGCATAACCATTAACCTTTTTTATGCTTGTTGGAATGTCAATATCTACATCACTAAGACTTGCTTTATTTCCTTGTTTTAAGGACATTAATTTGTCAATAGAATGTATAGTCATCTCTATTTGGATTTTTCTGAATTCTGCACCTCGTTTATTAGCCTCTTCAGAATAATGTATAAACTTGTTTTTAGTAGAATCAAAGAGATCTGTATAATTACTAATAAAATCCCTCACTGAATACGTTCTCAAAAATCCAAGCTGACTATTTTTTGTAATCCCTTCATTAGAATTTAAATTCATACCGTTCAATGAACCTTGAAAGTAGTATGGGAAATTTTTGAAGACCCCATATTCCTCTTCATAAGAAATTGAGGAGGTAATTCCAGAGTTGTCCGTAGAGCCTATTAACTTAAATGTAACACGAGTTCCAGGATTTAGATATTCAATTAAATTTTCTTCTGTAGAAGACAAAAAGAACTCAACTAATGTTTTAGCAGAAGGCGAGTCAAAGAGGTTATATTTACCTGGAGGGTAGTCAGAGGTATTTGCTCCTATTTGAGCCTTAACCCCTTTGGAAATAAAATTTATCTTTAAATTTAGTTCATCTGTTCCTGTAGAGTCCTTTTCTTTTACTAATCTAGATTCGACAGATAAATCTACCTCGTTTATTTTCCCATCATTTTTCAGGTTTTCAATTAGATCAGTTAGCGACTCTTTTAAATCTAATTCTTGCTTTGAAATCTCTTTTGCTAGAGTAATTGCCTCGTTTTCTTTTTGAATCCTGATCGCTTCAACTTTATCTAATGAATCTTTTAGTTTTTTGTCTAAAGCTGGATTATATGCAAGAATATTATTGTTGAGTTTATCACTAACTTTTAAATTCTTGATGAAAAATTTATTCTTGTTATTTATGTTATAATGAACCTCTTCTACTTTTAAATAAGATTGAAGTACATCGGAATTTTTTGACAACTGGACTCTTTCAAATGGGTTGATAAAAATACTTATACTATCTTTTTTAAACTCAATACTTGGTGAGCCATTTACAAACGATGTTGCTATGCTATCCTTTAGTCTTTGTTCCTCTAGAGCAAATATTTTAGATGCCGTTAATGGACTAGTTCGGTTATTAAAATCATCATCAGATTCATCTTTTCTGATTTCAAAAAAAGTCTCTTTAAATTCTTCTAATTTATTAACTACAAAGACTTTAAAATCAGGCTCTACATAAGAAGCATCCCAAACTTGAAGAAAGTCGTTGTTAGCATATGATATTATGTATTCGTTTTTTTTGTTTCCTGAGGTTGTAAAAACAGGAAAAAGTTTTGCTGTAGAATTAAAATCAGAATCTATTTTTTGAACATCTAAAGAAAGCTTGTTAATGGAGAAAATTTCACCTTTACTATTAGATACAAACAAATGTGGATCATCTTTATGTGAAGCTATAGAGGTAATCGGTAATTTGGATGTTAGATTAATGAAATTCTTTAAATCAAAATCTTGATTTAGAACATATATACTCCCCATAATATCTCCCAAGTTTACTTCATAAGTGGAATTAGAAAAATATAGTGTGTTTAACTGTGAATCAAACTCTTTAATCTTATTTAAGTTATCCGTTTTGAGATTAAATATGGACTTTTCATTTATGCCATACAATGAGCTAAGGTTTATTGACCAGTCAATATCAATTAACTTATAACCACTGTTAATTTGAGTTATTTCCAGTTCATTGTTTATGACAAATAATGATCCACTCATAGTAAGAGCAAAATAATTTTCTCCGTAAGTATCAGAAACAATCTTCTTAATTTGTTCTTGAAATTCAAACTTATTTTCTAATTCCTCCTCTAATTCTTCTTCAATATTAAATAGTGATACCTTTTTTTCACTTACAATTAAAATTTGATTCCCTAGTGGTGATACGCATATCGAATTTATTTTCTTATCATTTAGCAGGTTGACATTGAGTAAGCTATTTAATCCTCTATTATTATGGATATATATATTATAATCTTTAAGAGTTACATTTTTTAAAGACTCGTCAAATTTATATTCAAATGACTTTTTTAACTGTGCATTTATCTGAGAAAGTATCAAAAAAAATATCAACAGTAAGCTTTGTTTATTTAGCATAAGATCAATTTGTTTAAATATACAAACAAATAGAATTAAACGAAGTTTCTAAAACTTTTCTTCCCTTCCTTAATTTCTAAAAGAGGGGTGGGTTTCAGGGATTTGTTTTCCTATATAGATCTAGTTGTGTGATATAGATATAACCCAATATCTCAGCATTTAAGACATTACATACATTAGACCCTAAATTTTCTTCTTATTTATATGTTATTTAGATAGTTACTTATTTATAATGCTATGGTATTTCCTATTGGTATTTGGGTTATGTGGGTATACAATTCAAATCCCCTCCAATCCATTGATTTCATTGCCTTAATATAAGATTCTTAGTAGTGGTTTGAGGGGGGAGTTGTTTGGGGAAAGTTTGTAGTGTGTTTTGAAAAAAATCTCATTCTCTATATCTTAGAGGTATTATTAACCATAAATCAATTAAAATGAAAAAAATACTTTTTATAACTTTTTTAATTTCTACAACTTCAATTTTTGCTCAAAAGACTATCGCTACTGTACAAGACACTGATGAGCTAACTTTAAATATCAAAAAACTAAATCAAACTTATATTGAAAATGATTTTAGTTTATGGAATGAATTATTTGCTGATAATGCTGAGGTATTTATAAACAGTTCTAAAATGGATAAACAGGCTGTCATATCAGGATTTAAAGGTCATCACAGTATATTTAATAATATTCAAATTCCTGATATAACTGCAGAGACTAAATATTATAAAAATGGTGAAATCTGGACAAGCGAATGGTTCACTTGGATGGGAACAGGAAACAAAACGGGTATTCGCTACTCAAATGGAGCTAATTTTAACTACATGTGGAAAGATGGAAAGATAGTTTTATTAGTTTGCTTTTTTGATACAGCAGCACTGAATATGGAGCTGGCAGTCCAGTAATTCATAACCTCCCAAGTGGAGGGTTTTTATTTTACACAAATGGATACAATCCAAATCCTCTCTAATCCATTGATATCATTGCCTTAACCCTAAGATTCCTTGTAGTGGTTTTAGGGGGTGTTTGTTTGGGGGATGTGTGGATACGTGATGAGGTTCATTCCTAAATCTCTAGGCCAGTTTTTTAATTGCCTGATCACTTTATCTCAGATATGTATTCAAAATTATCTTATCGGTTTTTTCTTTACCCCTAAAACCTTAACTTAACATTCTTAAGACTAAAGATGAAATTTTATTTAAATAAATGTTTGCTCATTACTTTTATATTGTTGAATAATTGTTCACGTTTAAAGCAGGATGAATTAACTTCAAAAGTTGTAATTATTCAACCCATAATAACAAAATCAGATAGTGGAGACAAACCTGCCAGACATGAACTTTCTTCATCACTAATTAACAAAGCCTATTCTAGAGCAGATATAGATTTTCATTTTTTAGAACCAATTTATTTTAATAACAGTAAAGCAAGAGATGGAAAAATTAATCTTGATAGTATAGTTATAATTGCTGGTAAAGAAAAAATTTTAAGAGGTCAAAATGACATTGTAAATATGTTTTTTGTTAATGCAATAGATGGTAACAATGGACCAACAGGAAGAGGGCTAATGAATGGAAATTTAATTTTTATAAGCCTGGGAAAAGGGAACGAGTATAATGATGATGAAAAAATGTACATGGAGGCATTTGTTGTTGCTCACGAAATTGGACATAATTTAGGATTAAAGCATTCAATTGATGACCAAAATGTTAATGACAACACACCAAATATTCAAGGGGAGGGCAATTTTAAAGATAGAATTGACCCTAAAAACAGCCTAACTAAATATCAAATAAATGAAATTTACAAGAGTCCGTTAGTTCATTCAAGAATAAGTTTTTTAACAAAAAAACAGGCGAGTATCGCCATATTAGACGAAACTTTTGAGCCCTATTTTTCAAAATTACAAAATCGTGAAATAACAACTTTTACTCAGGAAAAATCACCTGACAATATTGACTCTGCAAGAATTTTTGCTAAAGAAAAATTTTCATCTGCAGTATTAGAATTTACTAAAAATGAGAAAAGTATACTTTCGTTTGTAGTAAATAAAACGAATACTTGGCTACTTGATAATAATATAAATCTAATGGCAAAACAGCCTTGGAGATTTATTAAAATTCAAAATTGGCTTTGTGGTGGATTTGCACACACTAGGGGAACGTACATAATATTAAGTCAGGCATATCTTGACAAGCTTTCCAAAGAATGGAGTGATCAAATGTCAGAAGAGAGTGAAGCCAAACTAGTTACATCACTTGGGGGTCTTTTAGTTCATGAGCAAATGCATTCCCTACAGCGTACTTTTCCTACTAAATTTACTAGTCTATATACAACTAAATGGAATTTTGTCAATGAGATTGTACATGATGAGAAACAAATAATAATTAATCAAGTATCAAATCCTGATGCTCCACAAGCTGAGTGGATTGTTCCAGATCAAAACAAGGATGGCAAATATTTCTGGATAAGAACATTACTTAAAAAGAACATAGATATACCTGCAATGGGAAAACATTTTGAAGATGTAGCATTTGAAATTGAAAAGAAAGGAGATGGATTTTATGTTTCTAAATTTAATTCAGAATTAATATTTAAACCATTATTTGAGCTCGAGTTTTATAAAAATTCATTCCCTATTGAAAGGGGACTTGATCATCCAAACGAAATATCAGCATATATGTTTTCGGAATTTTTTAAAGCACACTATAATTCAAAAACACCATTTTTAAATATTAATAATACTGCAAAAATAAATACAGAATTCTTTGTGGAATGGATTTATAATGAGATGAATTAATCCCCTTTTCAATCCCAATCTGTGTTTGATTTAAATGATGTAAAATCATCAAAAAATAACCTATGATAGCACCTACTCAAAAGGCGAGGTTTAGTGTTCCAAAGACAGTTTTGTGGTAAAAGATCACAGTATCTATGGACTATTCCTTATTGCTTCTTTTATACCAGGGATTAAATTAGGAGGCATGCTTAATGAGTCAATACCAATTCTAATGAAAGTTGATAGGCATTCCTCATCTGAAGCAAGTTCACCACAAACACTCACCTTTTTACCTTCTTCATGAGCAACTTTAGTGAAGTTTTCAATTAAAAACAGTAAACTCTCTTTTGCACGAGGTAAATAGTGTGTAACACGATCATTGGTGCGGTCGGCAGCCATTAAAAATTGTGCAAGGTCATTTGTTCCAAAGGAAAAAAAATCAGCTTTTTTCGCTACGGCTTGGGGTTGTAATATGATGTTTGGGATTTCAACCATGATTCCAATTGAAGGAATCTTTCGTATTTCAAATCCTTCATTAATCAACTGATGAAATTCTAAATTTATTTTCTCTTTTATTTCAAGTAAGTCTTCAATATCAGCTATCATAGGGCAAAGTAGCTGAAGATTAAATTGTTGAGACAGACGCAATAAGGCTCTTAATTGAGGTTTTAATAATTCTTTATAATATTCAAAACCCAAACGCAATGCTCGACTTCCTAGTGCTGGGTTTTCCTCAATTTTATTTTTTAAATAAACAAGTGGCTTATCAGATCCAAAATCAAGTAATCGGATGGTATGAAGTGCTTTGGGAAATTCTTTTAGTATTGAGGTGTATTTTTGAAAGTGTGACTCTTCAGTCGGAAAATTTTTAGACTCTAAAAAACACATCTCTGTTCTAAACAACCCGACCCCGTCTGCCCCAAATTGAAATGCTTTTTGCATATCCTCTATATCTCCGACATTAGCACAAACTGAAAGCTCTTTTCCACTTAATGTAGTTGCTTTTGATTGACTGAATTTAATTTGTCTTTCAAAATCCAAAAATTGCTTTTCCTTAAGCAACTCATATTGTAAAACTATCTCTTGAATAGGATTTACTAATAGCATACCTTGATTACAATCTATAATTAAATAGGATTCTTTCTTCAGTGTTGAAATAGCTTTACCCATTCCAACAAGTGCAGGGATACCCATAGATTTTAAAAGTATTGCAATGTGATCTGTCTTGCCGCCTTTGGCAGTAACTACACCTAAAATTTGTTTGGCATTTATTGCTGCCAATTGGTTAGTGGAAAGTGATTCAGCAACAAGAATTGATGGAGATGTCAATACAATTTCCGGCTCCACTCTTCCCTGTATACTATTTACAAGCATTCTATTTAACATCCTTATATCTTCTGCACGTGCCCTTAAATATGGATCATCCAAAGCTTCTAAATCATAAATATAAACTGAGGTTATCTGTTGTAGAGCAAAATCTACATTACATTTTTCTTCTTTTATATAATCTATGGTATTGGCTTTTAATTCAGGGTCTTTTAGAATCTCTAAATAGGCATCATAAAGTTCTAATTCTTCACTCGAAAGCGTATTTGCCATTGCACTTTTTAGCCCTAACACTTTGGCTTGTGTAGCAGATAGTGATGAAGTAAGTTTATCAATTTCAACCTCTACTGAAGAACATTTTTGTTTTATAACCTCCAGTGGTTTCTCGTTTTCAATAATGAAAATGGGACCCAAAGCGATTCCAACCGATGCGGATATTCCTTTTAGAGTTATATTTTTTTTCAATCTTTAAAATTATTTTCAATTAAAGTAACTAATGATTCCATGGCAAGGGATTCATCCTTTCCAGAAACAGTGATAGCAATTTCATCTTGGCTTTTTACACCAAGGGTCATCAATGAAAGTGTACTTTTTCCGTTTACTTTTTTTCCGTTAAAAACAATTGCTACATCTGACTCAAACCGAGCTGCTTTTTTCGCAAACAAAGAGGCTGTTCTTGCATGAAATCCAACGCTATCTTTAATAACAATTTGCTTTTCAATCATTAGGATTTCGCTATTAATTCTTCTGCTTGATCAAGAATGGATTTGGGATCACGGACGGCTTTATTGACGCTAACATCTAATATGAGTTTATTTTCAAAACGATTTTTTCCAGAAATGGTTACCATTTTTGCGATAATTATTATGTCTGATTCTTTTATCTGATCCGAGGTTAATTTAACAGGTATTTTATGACCCCCTTGCTGTTCTATACAAATTTCATAGCCCCTTTTTACGGCCTCTTTTTGAAGTGCGATTGCTGCCATTTTACTATGAGCAACCCCAGCCAAACAAGATGTAATTAATCCAATTTTCATTTTCTAACAGTTTACAATTAACTTATTCCATCATCTGCAGCATCTAAAGCCGCAATATCTCTATTACTAATACTTTTTAAAAAATTTGCTGTCAAAGCAGTTATTACTGATCCAACGATTACACAAATTACAAAAACTAATGGTTTGTTATAAAAAAACCATTGAGCTATTCCTAAAACAGGTGTGCTAAGTTCTAGTAAAAAAAAGCCAGCAATAAATCCAGCAATCGTTGACCCAAGCGCAGTTGCTATAGTCACTCTCACCAAATCTCCAACCGCCAGAGGAATAACTATCTCAGTAAACCCACCGACGATAGCATAAACCCAAGAGCTTTTAGCATATTTTCTTTCTGATTTTGTATAAAGTTTAGGTTTTAAAAAAGTTGCTAAACACAAACCTAAAGGTGGAACTGTAACAATAGAGCCACAGATACCTAATGGGACATATAAATCCAAATCCATTACTGCCGTAGCAAAAGTACTTTGTGTTTTACTGAATGGTCCTCCATAATCTACTCCTCCTAAAAATCCCATCACTGCACCCATAGCTGCAGATCCATGTTCACTCAAACTCGATAAAAAAAGGGAAATAAGACCCATCAACCAGGCTATTGGAGGTCCTAAAATATAAACCATGAAAACGACAACAATTAAAGTACTTAAAACAGGAGCCATAAATCCCCATGTACTTTGCAACATTTCATTAAGTTCTACTTTTAATAGCATGAACGTCACATATCCCACTAATATACCTCCAAAAAGCGCTCCTAAATACCCCGTATCAATTTGTTGTGCTAAAATGCCCACAATAAAACCCGGAGCAATTCCTGGTGTATCAGTAATACTATAGGCTGTATAAGCAGCCATAATAGGAACAAAATAAGTTAATCCTATTGAACCAATATCCTTAAAAACTTTCCAAATAGACCCGTCAGCTAGCTCATTTCCTCCAAGAACAGCAAGACTACCCACCATTCCACCTATTAATAATACGGGTAACATATAGGAAACCCCAGTACGGAAATGTATTCCTGTCTCTCTAAAAACATTTGCAGTTTCTTTCCAAAAATTCATACAGTAATTATTAATTAAACGTATTTATAATTTCCTCAATCGTAGTGGCATTAACCCATTTTTCCCTAATATCTTCTTCTAAAGCTATAGTGGCCACATTAGACATCATTTCAATGTGTTTATTTTCCTCACCGTCTTCAGCTGAAGGGATCGCCAATAAAATAATAAACTGTACAGATTCATCCTCCTCATCCCAAGCCATATCAGAAGTTCTTCCAAATACAAATGAAGCTTCTTTTACTGCATTGGATTCTGCATGAGGTATTGCAATTGCATATCCACAATAGGTTGAAAGTAATTCTTCGCGTTTTAAAACTGCTTCGAAATAATACTCTTTTTCACTCAACTTACCTTCATTCCAAAGATGTTCAACCAAGAGTGAAATGGCCTCTTTTTTTGAAGTGGCATTAAGATTCAAATCAACAAAAGATGGCTTTATGGTTTTCATTTTATCAAGAATTAAGATTGGGCTTCCTCTATTGCCTTTGCACATCGTTTTAAACCTGCAGTTATTCCTTCTGGATCTTTGAAAATTGCTGAGGATAAAACAACCACATCCGGCTTACACGCGATAAGAGGAGCCAAATTATCTGAACGAATCCCACCATCAATTGCAATTTCACATTTTGGATTTTTTTCATCCACTAATGTCCTTGCTCTTTTGAGTAAATCAAGACAAGAACTTCTCCAGCCCCAATTGTCTTTCCCATCTGTTTCATCTACTCCATGTACCACAATATGCAGGCGATCAATGTCGTAAATTGACTCTTCAACGAAAGAAAGAGGAGTATACAAACCTATTGTGAGTCCAACTTTCATGGACCGCTCTCTACACCAATTAATTATGTATGCTAGAGGCGCACCTATAAAATGTTCAGCTGGAAGGATTAACATATTAGTTCCTACCTGTGCTAGTTTTTCAATAAAAAGTAAATCACATGTTTTAGTGTAAATATGACATTCTATTGGTTTATCTGTATGACTTCTGATTCCTTCAATGATCTGATGTCCACCCATTAACTGCATGTTTTTTAAATCGTGCATATCTGCAGCATCTGAATGGATATAATCAGCACCGGCTTCTGTGGCTTCTTTAACAATATCTGCTAGATGTCCGTAATCAACATGTGCCAAACCGGCTGCTATTTTAATTTTTTTCATAATAATTATTTGTTCAAACTTTCATCCATCATTTGATGTATTCTATCACTATTTTCAGGTTGCAATTGACTCAGTAAAGGATGACCCTTAATAGATTCAATTTCTTGTTGAGTCAGATTTGCTTTTTCTAATGCAGATGATAAGCCAGTTATTTTAAATAAATTCAAAATTGCTTCTACTAAAGCGCCAGGATCTGCTTTTAAATTTAAATGATTAGCAACTTGAATAAATTTATCAGGTGCCTTATCCGCTTTATAATTTAAAAAAGCGGGATATACAATTGCTAATGTATCTCCATGTGCAATACGAGGACAAATTCCACCTATAATCTCACCTAAAGGGTGAGGTAAATCTGCTCCCCCATTTGCCAAACACATACCAGCAAGTGTATCGGCCCATGCCAAATTACTTCTTACTTCAATATTTTTTAGATCTGCTATTGCTTTAGGTAAATTATCTAGTACCAATTGAATGGCCTGAAGAGACATTTGCTCAGTCATTGGTGAGGTTCTACCGCCTAAAAAACTTTCAAACGCATGAGTAAAGGCATCAAACCCTGTAGCAGCAGTAACTCCACTGGGCACAGAGCACATCAATTCTGGATCTACAATGGCTATAACTGGGAAAAGTCCTGCATGAAATAGGGTTATCTTATTTTTACTCTTTGTATCTGAAACCACTGCGGCTTGAGTACATTGAGAGCCTGTACCAGAAGTAGTAGAAATAGCAATAAAAGGCAAAGATTCTTTCGGACTAGGAGTCATTGAAAAAGGATTATCATAGTCTGATATTGCTTTATCCCAATCTATTTTAGTCTCGGAATTATGAAGAAAGGCAATTAGTTTTGCAGTATCCAAAACAGAACCTCCGCCAACACCCAGTACAAAATCAACTTTATTTTTAACTGCAATTGACACCCCATTTTCAACGCCTTCAATAGTTGGATTTGGAACTACCTCATCAAAAAAGAAGATCTCAATATTTACTGCTTGAAGTAATGCTATAATTTCTGAGTAAGTTTCTTTTAATGATCCATTTAGAGGTCTTGAAACCAATAAACACTTTTGTCCATATGTTGGCGCAAATTCTTTTAGCTCCTTTAGTCTACCTACTCCAAATCGAATTTGTGTAGGAATAAAAAAATTAAATGCTTTCATTTATCTTAAATAATGATTAATCCTTGAATTAACTTAAGGGTTCAAATTTTGCTGTAAAATGACGCAAACTAATTATGGGGCCTTCGTAAGTTAATTTTAACCCCTTCATTTGATCTCTTCTTTCGTATACATCCGCCAGAGCATTTACGACAACATCCATGTGTCGATTAGTGTAAACCCTTCTAGAAACAGTAAGACGCACAAGTTCTAAATCTGGAAAAATAACTTTTCCTGTTTTAGGATCTTTTTTAGAAAAAGCACAAGAACCCAATTCAACTCCTCTAACTCCAGCTGTTTTATAAAGTTCAATAACCATGGCTTGCCCAGGAAATTCAGACTGAGGTATGTGAGGATAAAACTTTTGAGCATCTACATAAACACCATGCCCTCCTGTTGGCAGAATGATTGGAACCCCTCTTTTGGAAAGTTGTTCTCCTAAATAAGCAACCTGGTCTATTCTATATTCTAAATAATCTTCTTGAATTCCCTCATACATTCCAATGGCTAGCGCCTCTAAGTCACGACCACTCATACCGCCATAGGTTACAAATCCTTCGTTTATAATTGCCAATTGGTTAATGGTTGGAAATAATTCTTCATGCCTAGTACAGATAAAACCACCTATATTAACCAATCCATCTTTTTTAGAACTCATTACACAACCATCTGCATAAGAAAATAATTCTAGTGAGATTTCATGTATGGTCTTGTCTTTATACCCTAATTCACGCTTTTTGATGAAATAACAATTTTCTGCAAATCGAGCTGCATCAATCATTAAGGGAATACCATGGGCTTTGGCAATAGCAGAAACTTTTCTGATATTTTCCATAGAAACAGGCTGTCCTCCATTTCCATTACTTGTAACCGTAATAATAATTAAGGGGATTTGAGATGCACCATGCTCAGCAATAAAATGCTCTAATTTTTTTATATCCATATTTCCTTTGAAAGGATGAGGATTGGAATTAGCTGTTCTACCTTCTTCAATAATCATATCTACAGGTAAAGAACCTGCAATTTCTGCATGGCCTTTGAAACTATCAAAATGTAAGTTTCCTAAAATATAGCCTCCATTTTTAGCATATAACTGCGACATGATAAAATCTGCTGCCCGCCCTTGATGTGTAGGCTGAACAAAAGGAAATCCCATGATGTCTTGAACCGATTTTCGAAGGTTAAAAAAACTTTTACTACCCGCATAGGATTCATCTCCTACCATGACTCCTGCCCACTGGGCACTGCTCATTGCAGAGGTTCCGCTATCCGTCAACATATCTATGTAGACCTCTTCGGCTCTAAGTTTAAAAACATTAAAGTCAGCTTCGTGTATAAAAGCTTCTCGCTCCACTCTTGTAGTTTTTTTTATGGGTTCAACCACTTTGATCCTGAAAGGCTCTGCATCTAAAAATTTCATATATAGTTATTCTATCATTACAAATTTAAAAAAATAAGATTCGTAAAACTTTAAATTTCAGAAAGTTATCCTAAACCATTTCTTTACAGAAGATTTCCCAATCTTGTTTTAGGGGGTGGTTGTAAGAATTTGTTTGGATACTTGATGAATAAAACCTCTCAAACACTCCTATCCCAAAAACAAGGGCATGGGTTTTAGAAAACAGTTTTTCTATTCAAGCAGGGTGATGGGGTTTTGATATATAAGCTAAACTTTATCTCTTAGAGATATTATTAATCATAAACCAATTAAAATGAAAAAACTATATTATTTAATTCCTATATTTCTTGTTTCTGTTTTTGTCTCGGCACAAACAATCGTATTTAACGTACAAGAAGTTAAAGCAAAAGATTATCTAGAATCCAAGTTGGAGGAAGCTTACGAAACATGTTGTAAGGACATAAAACCTAATAAAGGAGGGTTTGCTCTTCAAAAACTTGGGAAAGGTGCTGACGATGGCATGACTCATAGATTTATATGGTACTGGGAAATAGGTGAAGATTTATGGGAAGGAACTGATATATGGGACAAAGCTCCTCTTTGGTTTTCTCAAACAGAAAATTATGTAGAAGAATACGGTGAGCAATACATGGGAAGAGTTCTAAGTGAACAAAAAGGAACTAATGAAGATTATAAATGGGATCATATTTGGGACATAAAAGCAAGTGACCCCAACCAATTTAAAATAGCTCATGATAAAATTCTGAAAAAATTTAAAAAACAATTTGAAGGTCGCTGGGCAGCTTTCGGGACTTATGATATAAATCACCCTAATGGTGCAACTCACTGGGTGGGTGTATCAGGCAAAGATGATCACGAACATGTAATGCTTTTAGACGAATTACAAAAGCAAAGTGAGTTTATAAAACTTTTAGGCGAAAGAGGAAAGGTTGAAAATGTTAGAGACTACATGGTTTTATCCTTAAAGACTTATTAACCATAAAAAATTATATAATAAAAGCTCTTCACTTCAGTGAGGAGTTTTTCTTTTACACCAATGGATGCAATCCAAATTCCTCCTAATCCATTGATATCATTGCCTTAACCCTAAGATTACTGTGTAGTGGTTGTAGGGAGTGTTTGTTTGGGGGATGTAGGGATATGTGATGAGGATTAGTTTTTATCCAAAACGTCTAAAATCATTTAGTTTATCAAAAAACGGATTTAGAGATAAAATTGTCCGTGTTTATTCTTGTTTTCATAAATCAACAATAAACTCATTTTTATGTTTATAGGGATTTGAGGTAGTCGATACTTCGTTTTAAAGCGATTTCAGGGTGAGCAACGATATCTTGTTCTACAACACTATGCATTAAGCCGTTTTCTTGAGCTACGTGTATAATATTGGGTAAAACCAATACGCCGTCTCCTGCAGTTGTCATTTCCCCCCACAAGGCTGTCCATTGATCTGCTGTGCCTCCGTCTCCAGAAAAGCGAACTATTTTTTTCATGTCTTTAATATGCATCAGTTTATAACGTCCACTGTGCTTTTGCAGCAATTCAATCGGATCCATTCTACCTGCTGTTGTCCAAAATAAATCCATTTCAAAAAATACAGTATCCTTATCAGTTTGATTTAAAATGATCTCTAAGGGGATTTCTCCCTCCATTTCAGTAAGTCCATACCCATGATTATGATATGCAAATCGAATTCCATTTGCTTTTGCATCTTCACCGATTCGATTAAATCGCTCGGCCATTATATTATACGCATCGAGGTTTTTTCTTTCCTTATCGGGTATCGCAGGAAGAACAACATAAGTTGAACCCAATATATTTGCAGCTTCCGCCAAGCTTCCCATATGATGGGTTAAGGTGTCTAAATCAGTATGAAGGGAAGGAACTTTTAGTCCATTGGCTTCCATCATAGAATGAACTTCCTGTGAAGTGTGCCCAAAAAAACCACTTCCAGTAAATCCAACTAAAGGTTCTAAGGTTTTCCATCTTGTTTTTGCCCTTTCATCACTAAAAGAATAAGGACCGTACATTTCAATTTCTTTATAGCCCATTTTACTAAGCATTTCTAGGCCCTTTCCAAAATCACTTTCTAAAACTTTAGGGAGTGAAAATAAATTAATTCCAATGCTTTGGCTGTTGGATAAACTTGGGTAGGGGGCTATGGAAAGAGCAAGACCAGCGGCTGCGGCTCTTTCTAAAAATGTTCTTCTTTTCATTATTGAAAATTAGGATACCTATGCTTTTTTGTTTTTTTAGTCCTTAAATGTATTCTTTTCAATTTGTAAAAATCGGTTTTAAAGGCTAAGAAGTTTTTTGTTATTAAAAAAAATATTAATTTAGATTCTATTCCGTGTGGACTGGAATTCAATAATAGAGTCGCGGGTGGAGAGAACGCATCCGAAACAATCGTTACGTATTTTTAACTCATCTGTAAATTTATTTTGAGTCTTAAAGGAGGTAATTCTTTTGTTCAAGTACAGCGATCCATTCTTTTTTGAAACTGTTTTAAACTAAAGGGTCCTTTTAAGCTCGATTGATTTATCGGTGATAATATTTTTAATTATGAAATATTACAACAAAACGCGAACCATTGAACAAAAAGTTAACGATCGCGAGATTTTAGAAGAATTAAAAAAGCAAAATGAATTGCTTAATTCCATCTTATCTGAGCTTAAATCTCAAAAATAAATTCTGATTTTAATGGTATTTAGGAGCGGTTTTTTATCAAAAATAGCTAGGTTTACAAATGACTAAATTTATCGCTCCTTTTTTCTTTTTAATCCTCTTTGCATGTACCCCTAATGAAGAAGAGTCCTCATCATTAAACACCTTTCAAGGTGTTTTCTCCTCTGAGCCACCACTGGAGGCTGATGTTGTTTTTTATAAAGATATCCCTTACGGAAGTGGTGATCGAGAGAAAATGGACCTGCTTCTTCCCAACAATAAAGCTCTTGAAGGACTGGTCGTTTTTTTTCATGGAGGTTCGTTTCAATTTGGATCAAAAGAAGATCTTTATCGAGAAGAACTCCAACCCATTCTAAAAGCAACACTAGAAAACAATATAGCTTTTGCAAGTGTTGGCTATACTTTTATTACCGACGCACAGTCTGAAGGTGTGTTTACAGCACTCGAAAATGGCTCTGACGCGATAGACTTTCTTCGAAAAAATAGTGCTGCTTTAAACATTCCTTCAAACAAAATTATATTAGCTGGGGTTTCTGCAGGCGCAGGAATTGCATTATGGAATGGCTTTTCTGAACAAACCAATGCAGAAGTCGAAGGAATTTTGGCGCTTTATGCTCAAAGCAGTTACGACCTGTATCAGTGGAATTCCCTTTTTGAAGATTTTGACTTAGACAGTATTCGAAATCAAAATTCAGATATCGAAACGTTGTTCACTCAGTTTTATGGTGGTGAATACACCTCTGAGAAAGGTATTCGATTAGATTTTAGCAATCAAATGGACGGGAATGACCCACCGCTTTATCTCTATAACCCAACCTATGAGGAGGATGTTTTTTCTGGAGAGACACTTAATTTGGATGTCCTTTTTCATAGCTATAAACACGCAGACTTCTTGAGGGCAAAAGCTATTGAAGTGGGTTTGCCCATTTCAGGGGCTTATGTGAATTTTCCTCAGGATTTTATTCGAAATACCTTGTTGGATTAAAATACGATTTACTCACAGAAAATACCTTTAGGGCATTAAAGCATATCCTCGAATTTGATAATTTGATAAAACACTCAGTGCAGAAAGTGCTGGAATAACCTCTGGAACAACGTCTTCATTTGCCACCCCTCGAGCTGCTGTAGCTTGAGAGCAAACATACAGAAGAACCCCCTCTTTTTGAAGTTTTTTAATTAAATCCAAATTGGGATTGGATTTTCCAAATTTCTTTTGATAGGCCTCTTCAGTAACCACATCAAAGGTAGCTGAGCCGTGAAAAGCAGCTACTATTTTTATTTGCTCTTTAGGTACTCCTGCTACGTATAGCATATTCATTGTGCGTGCTATCACCCAGAGTCGCTTATTGACTCCACTTTTTTGTTGGTCAGAAGTAATATCAAAAAGGAGTTTGTATTCCAAGGTGGGGTCAGGTTGTTCCGCTGCATCCTCAAAGTATTTAATCTCACCGTATCCTTCAATGTATGGAGTTTGCCACTCTTGTGCTAGAATTTGACTGGGGCTCAACATATAAATCGTTGTGCTAAATAGGAGGAGGTGACTGAATAGAGATTTTTTCATTGAAATTTAATTTTGAAATTAAAATCTAAAAATACAAAAGGAAAAGCTGTTCGGTCATGTTTTTTAAATACTAAATATAAGTAAGGTTACTTTGTGAAAAATAGAAATAAGTATCTTAGAGACTTCAATCAGAAGTCTCTTGGAAACTATTTTTAAGCAATTTGTTCGTCGGTTAGCATTTCTTATTTTAACTCTCATGGGTACACTTTTATTCATTGCTCTAGTGCTTCTTACCTATGAAGGGGGTGTGGATAAAGAGGAGTATATTGAAAATGAACGTTTATTCGCTGAATGGGATGCTCAAAAACTAGTCTTGGACAATCCAATGCTCCCCGATCTGGTTCGAGATGGATATTATATCGTGTCCGAGAGTGCGAACTATATTGGACCGAATGCGAAAGAACCCGAACAACAGTATGCTGGGAATACTTTGTCCTGTACCAACTGTCACTTAAACGGAGGAACGCTGAGTGGTTCAGCCTCTTGGATAGGCATATTGGACCGATTTCCACAATTTAGAGGAAGAGAGAATCGTATTGGAACTATTGAAGATCGAATTAACGGCTGTATGGAGCGAAGTATGAATGGAATTCCGCTCCCTGTTCCCTCCTATCCCATGAAAGCAATTGTAGCCTATATGGATTGGATCAGTTCTGAAATACCACAAGTCAATTCCAAAATCATCTCTGGGTATCCTGATATTATTCTTCCAGAAGTAGCGGTAGACCTGGATTTAGGAAAACAAATTTACACCCGAGAGTGTCTCCTTTGTCACGGGAGTGATGGAGCGGGGATTCGCTTTCAAGAAAAAGAAAAAGGGTATCAATACCCTCCTCTTTGGGGTGAAGATTCCTACAACACTGGAGCAGGCATGCATCGTGTACTTACTGCTGCAGCCTTTATTAAAAACAACATGCCCTACCTCCAAGCGAGTTGGGAAAATCCTAAACTAAGTGATTTGGAAGCCTTTCATGTTGCTGGTTATATCAATAGTTTTTCAAGGCCACAAAAGCAGAATACTGATGCCGATTTTCCTGATAAAAAATTAAAACCCATTTCTACACCATACGGACCCTGGACAGACGATTTTAGCCCAGAACAGCACAAATACGGCCCCTTCCCTCCTATCGTTGCCTTTTATGAAAAAACCTTTAAACTAAAAAAAACAAAGTAGTTTGTTGAACCTTGTGGTCTTCGTGTAACCTAAATTACCTTCGTCGAAGAATTCTTGCTTATTTTTGAGTACTATAATTTTTTGATGAATTCGATATTCAATACTTTTTCAGAAAGCCTCCTTGGTACTTTAAACTGGACGCTGAACTCCATAGGGTTTCAGGTGCCTTGGTATACCAACTATTTTTGGGGACTCCTTCTCCTCTCTTTCATGATTTGGGGTTTAGAAATTGCTTTCCCTTGGAGAAAAAAGCAAGGGGTATTTAGAAAAGATTTCTGGCTAGACGCCTTTTATATGTTTTTTAATTTCTTTTTATTTTCTATCGCCATCAGTGGCTTTTATGATTTGATTCAGCTTTTTTTTAGTTCTTTAGGAATTTCCAATACCCGTTTTGTATTGCTTGATTTGTCTGAGCTCCCAAGCGGTATTCAATTGTTGATTTTCTTTGTTGTACTAGACTTTGTACAATGGACAACCCACATTCTATTGCATAAAATTCCTGTGTTTTGGAAATTCCATCAGATTCATCACAGTGTTAAGGAAATGGGATTTGCAGCTCACCTCCGCTATCATTGGATGGAAAACCTGTTGTACAAACCCTTAAAAACTTTTGGAGTCATGATTTTAGGGGGTTTTGAACCAGAACAAGCTTATATTGTTCATTTTATTGCTATTACAATAGGGCATCTCAATCATGCCAACATCAAGCTTTCATGGGGTCCTTTAAAATACATTTTAAATAATCCCATTATGCACCTGTATCATCATGCGTACGATTTGCCAAGAGGAAGGTTTGGAGTCAATTTTGGAATAAGCTTGAGCCTCTGGGATTACCTCTTTCACACCGATCACGTTCCAGACACAAATGGTGAAATCAAACTCGGTTTCCCGGGAGATGAAAAACTATCTCCAAACTTTATAAACCAGCTAGGACATGGTTTTGTCCAAAAAAAATAAATGCCTAACGCGGAGTTTGAATGCTGATATTTCTAAACGCAATAACTCCATGATCCCCTTGTAACATAATAGGTCCTGGTGCGCCCTCTTTGCTATCAATAGCACCTCCTGTTATTCCAGGAATGATTTGATCGTTAATAACTGTTTTTCCGTTAGCTACGATGGTTACTCGTCTTCCAATCAAAGTAATGTCAAATATTTGCCATTCCCCTGCCTTTTGAGCTGCCATCTCGTTGGGTGTCAGAAATCCATAAATTGCACCGAATAAAATAGCATCGGGATCTTTTCCATAGCTGTCTTCAATCTGTACTTCATAACGTCCTCTCAAGTAAATTCCGGAGTTACTGTTAGCAGGATAACGGGCCTCAACATGAAGTTTGAAATCAGAATACTGCTCCTTAGTAATCAAGTTTACCCCTGATCGTGGATTCACCAAAAGTCCATCTTGAACTTCCCATTGATTCTTTCTGTCTGTTTCCAAAGCCTTCCATTGATCCATTCCTTTACCATTAAACAAAACAGTAGGTTTTCCCCAATGAACGGGATCTTTACGAACTAACTTTGGAGCTCGGGTTCCACTCAACGTCACGACTTCCCCTTCATTAGTGATCAAGGTTCCCTTCAGTTGACCCTCTGAAACTTTTGCAGAAAAATGCAGGTACACATTTCCATCCCATTGTGGTGGAATACTAAAATCTACCAACCCTTGATGAAAATAAACTTCCGATATAGGGCGAGCACTTCCATTATGAGCAACAAAATGCCCAACCAAGGTCTTGTTTCCTGACAATTTAACCTCAAGCCAGGAAGGTAAGACCACATTTCCTTTTTGTATTTCTAAATCCCATTTCCCGATAATATCTTGTTGATTTTGAGCAGTGGCAAGAAATGGAAAAAGCAAGGAAATCATTAGGATTCCCAGGATGTTGTATAGTTTTAATAGCATCGTTTTTTGTTTTATTTTGTTAATAGATCTGTTCCTAAAAAAGTATTGTCTGCGTTGAAATACCAACTCCTGTTTTTTGGGATTCGTATTTCTGAAAGCTCGATTTCCTCTTGCAAAATAATATATTCTCCATCGTTTTTTGACTCGTCATGAAAAAATTGATACCGTTTAAGCGCAAAAGTTTTTTGATCAAAGTAAAAATACCAAGTATCCGTTCCGACTTCAGGATCGTAGGTTACCTTCAAAACCCAATAGGTTTTGTTTGCGATAGTTTTTTCAACAACCTGGGGATCAATGCGTGTACCTGGATCTTTTAATTTCATCGGAAGTCCATATAGGTAGGTGTAATAATCTCTATAACGCCAAGCCGAATCACAATTCAGTCGGTATTCTTTTTCAATTTCTGGTGTGATCCGATCAGTTTCATTAAATCGCAATTCACAATTTTCTTGATCTAAAGTTGAGCTCCAGTGGTTTTCACCCAGCTGAACTTCCATTTTAAAAAACGAATTGGGGAGGTCTATAGTAATCGTGCTGATTCTCTTTGGTTTGTCTGGACTCTCCATGGTAACCTTAAAGGAATCCTTAAAATGGCTCCAATTGGAATTTGGATCATGATATTCGATCGCCTTATTTAACAATTCCTCACCGGAGATGGTCTGACTGTTTAAGAATAGGGATAGAGTGAAAAATAAAAATAGGAGGACTTTGCGCACGGGGGTTGAAATTAAATTTTCATGAATTCTATTAAATCAACTTCTGAAATTGAGGGGTTTGCTCCAGCACTTCCTGCAACCAATGCGCCCATAGCACATGCCCGATTCAGTGTCTTTTGCAGATCATTATCATTAACTATTCCATGAATTAGTGTTGCCAAAAACGAATCCCCTGCCCCTACCGTATCGTTTACTTGTATCTGATATCCGCTGTTAAAATACCACACATTTTTGTAGTAAAGGACTGCTCCAAATTTTCCTTTTGTTACACAAATCAATTCAGTATTTGTTTTTTGTGCAATGTAGCTGATGTGCTGATCCATACTGTGATACGGTGATTTTAATAAGTCCGCAATTTGATACAACTCTTCATCATTGAATTTTAGCATCGATGCAGTATTCATTAATTCAATTAAAACGGAATCACTGTAATACGGAGGACGCAAATTGAGGTCAAAAACACTAAAACGAGCTACTTTTAAAAACGCTCTCAATGCTTTAAACGATTGCGCTCGTGTAATAAGGCTACCAAAGACAAAAGCATGGGATTGCTTTACTAAATTTAGGGTTGAGGGTGTCGATTCTATAAAATCCCAAGCTGCATTAGTTTCAATTTCATATTGAGCAGACCCCTTTTCATCTAAAGTCACGAGGACTCTACCTGTAGCATGTTGCCCATCCAGCTGGACATATTCTTTAGATATCCCTACACGGGTCAAATGATTTAAAATCTCTTCCCCAAGAGCATCTTGTCCAATACGACTAATGAATTCAACTGAAGCACCAAGTCCTTTGAGGGAACTGGCCACATTAAATGGAGCACCACCAATTTTTTTTCCACTTGGGAAGAGATCCCATAATATTTCTCCGAAACAAACAATTTTATTTGAATCCATGTCTCTAAAAATACACTTTTTTAAGTGTTTTGAATGCTATTGGAATTTAAAATTATACGATAGGGAAACTAAGGCTCCTCGTAAGATGGAAAGCTCATAGGAACCTAGTGGACTTCCCAAAAACACTTCCCCATCTTCTACTCCATTTCTCTGGGTGTAATAGATGTTATACGGATTTTTTCTGCTGTATAAATTGTACACTGTAAAAATCCAATCCCCTTTAAATCTGTTTTCAGGAGCTTTACTATACGCTATTTTCCATGAAAAATCTAAACGATGATAGAGTGGTAAACGAGCGTTATTTCGAAATAAATAAATGGGGATTGTCACATTCTCCTGCTCGAATATTCCATTGGCAATGGTATAGGGTCTTCCCGTTTGACCAACAAAACTAAAACTAAACGTATTGTATTGGTCTCCTTCAAAATTGACAGTTGCATTTACCGTATGGGGTCGATCAAAGTCTGAGGCAAACCATTTATTATTATTAATTCTGTTTTGAGGTTTTTCTTCAGCTGTTTTTAACAAACTCCGTGACCAGGTATAATTCATTACGCCATTCACTTTCCCAAAGGTTTTTCGCAAACTGAGCTCTACACCATAAGATTTCCCTTCAGCCTGAGTGATCTCTTTTTCTATAAACTCTGCAAGGAAAAAATTCGCTCCCGGTCGATAGGTCAGGTTATTTTCCGTTTTTCTATAATAACTTTCCGCGGAAAACTCCAAATTGGAATTGGGAAAATCTTGGTAGAGACCTACCCCATAGGTATTGTTTTTTTGTGGAGTAATGTAGCGGTCAGAGACCTTCCAACGGGAGGTTGGAAGTGGTGTATTGGTATTGTATATGTTTTGTATGTATTGAAAAATACGAGCATAGCTCATTTTTACAGAGGTGTTTTCTCTAAGTTTATAATTCAGTCCCAAACGAGGCTCCGGATTGAAATAGCTTGAAACGGTTTCTTGGTTCCCAAAAGATTTTACCCCTTCATACAAACCATCTGCATCGTACTGAGCCTCGTCAAAAGGTCCGATAAGAGCAAACTGAGTTAATCGAAGTCCTGTAGAAAACGTAAGGTCAGGTAGAGGCTTCCAATCAAGGTTTGCATAGGCAGAAGATTCAAATCCTGTCTCTTTGTTCAATTGAACAGGGTTAATCGTTGTTCCGGTACCAGGATCTAAACTCCCCGGACGAATTTGATAGCGTTTCATTTCAAAACCCGCATAATAGGACAACGCTTCTTTTTTGGAATCAGTGTACTCGAGTTGTGCACTGGAATACTGAATTTGGGACGTAAACTTAATGATGTTGTCTGAATCAATCTCGGGAAAAAGATTTTGGGGTTTGTAATTGCTATGAACCAAACGCCCAGTTAAATTGGTTTCGTTAGTAAAGGTATGCAGCCATTTCAGAGAATGATTTCGTGTTTTAAAATCGTATTGATTTGATTCTGCTACTATATTTTCAATCGAGGAGATAAGATCTAATTGATAAAAATCATTAGAAAGAAAATTGGTGTAGGTAATTTGATTGTTGGCGTTCAAAAGATAAAGCAGCTTAACAGTGCTATCGATAAAGTTTGCCTTGGTGTTTTTAAGCCTTGGAATCAATAGAGGAAAGAGGATGTCGCTGAACCCCGATCTTCCTCCAGCAATCAGCATCAGTTTATCCTTAATTATCGGCGCAGTAAGGGTTAATCTACTTGAAATCAGTCCAATTCCTCCTTCTAATTTAAAGGAATCGGTATAAGGATTTTTTACTTTAATTTCGAGAACTGAAGCTATTCTACCTCCATACTTTGCAGGGATATTTGCTCTGTAAATATCTACACCAGAAATTACATCAGGAGTAAAAACCGAAAACAATCCAAAAAGGTGAGTGGGATTAAATACCGGTGCACCATCATAAAGCAATAGATTTTGATCCAATGATCCTCCTCGTATGGAAACTCCATTACTAATATCGCCAGAACTATTGACTCCTGCCATTAGCGTAATACTTTTCAATACATCAAATTCTCCCAAAGCTGTTGGAACTTTTATTAAATCTCGCACATTGAGCTCCAAAACACCCATTTGAGGACTTTCGACATTTTGATTTTGTTTCTGAGCTAACAAGACCACTTCAGAGAGTTGTTCTTCTTCCACGGGCATAGCAACAACAAAGTTTTCACTTTTGTTTAGCTCAACATCTAAAATTTGAGTTCCATACCCCAAATATTCAACACGGAGTTGATATTTTCCTTTTGGGAGCCTTTTGGAAAAGATTCCACTTGCATTGGAAATCCCTCCACAATTACAGGGAGTAATCAACACGGTAACGCCGTTTAATGGTTCTTCAGTCTCTTGGTCACTAATGTTTAATGTTAAGGAGTATTCCTGAGCAAAAGACCATGCATGGATCCCAAGGAGAAATAGTCCCATCAAAATGTATTGTATTGTGTTCTGTTTTTTCAAATTTAGTGTCGATTAGGATCTCTTGGATAATTATCTTCTCCGTCTTTAAAACCATCACCATCGGTGTCTGGATTGTTAGGATTTGTTCTTCTCGCAATTTCTACAGCATCAGGTAAACCATCTTGATCGGTATCAAGTGGAACACTATTTACATCGAGCGGGTCGGTTTCTGCAATATCTTCAAATTCATCTGAATACCCGTCGTTATCATCATCCGTATCTACACAGTTTGGAATAAAATCACCATCCGTATCTAAGGGTATGCTATTGGCATCCGTATCTTCTGATTTACAAGCATTTTCATAAAAAATTATATATCCATCCCCATCGGCATCATTATCGCATATATCTCCTATACCATCACCATCCAAATCAGCTTGATCGGGATTAGCAACAGTAATACAGTTGTCCTCTAAATCCAAAATCCCATCCTTATCTAGATCTTGTTCTCCCACTTCGATTTCGCCAAATAACAGTCGCTTATCTGCGCTCAAAACCGAGGTTCGATACTGAGACTCTTCACAAGGGGTTTCATAGGTTAACGGATTGGGAATCGGATCACCAAAAGCTTCGGGTTCAGGGAGTTTGATCCTCCCTAAAGTAGGCTCGCTCATTGAATTACGTTCAATGAAGATAGATTTAATCACAGAAGATCCCGCAGTAAAACGACCTAAAACGGTCTGATCTGGATCCGATACTCCATAGAAATTTCCTATGAGAGCCGTAGGTAAAGGCGCATTTAATCCACTGTTATTGTCAACTAAATCTTTAACCGTTTTATAATAATTATAGGATTCCTCGGAAATGTTAAGCTTGATCACTTCCATGAGCACATCCTGATTGGAGATATAGGGCAATCTTGCTACGATGAGTTTTGCTATGAATTTACCGTTAGTAAATTGATCATCAAAAACAATAACTTCATCATTATAGCTTATTTTCCAGCAACTCTGATCACAGATGTAGGTATAATACTCTTTTGTAAGTAATGGATTATTGATTTGTGATAAACATTCTCCATCTCTTAAAATTCCATTTTCACATATCTTACAATACAACTCCTCTTGGTAGGCACGGTATTGATATAAAAAAAAGTTCTTTTCATCGGGTGGATCCTGAAAATCAATTTTAATTTCATGTCCAGGGATATAGCCTCCATACCCTTCGTCGTAGGTCATTTCAGGGTTAAAATCCTGATATATCTCAAGGATGGGAACTGTTCGGGGGGCCACCTCAGAAGTAGATCGATACACCGACCCATCGGGCAAGGTAACCTCTACCTCCCACCGAGAACCGGGAAGGATTGCAAATTCATCAGAAATACTATACACATTGTCTTTTTCTACGAAAGGATATCGCTCTTTGCTCTCCGAATTGATCAAATCGATACTACAACCCGAGACAAAATTTGATCTGTATTCTCCAAACTCAATGGCTGTTTTTTCAACAGTAATATTTGTAGTGCCTGGGACCGTAGTTGCTAAGGCGTTTATTATAATTAAATCTTCTTTAAAATCAAATACAGGGGCTATGGGATCAATACAAGAAAAGAACAGGGTCAGAAGAAGGATGAATTTGGTAGAATTTAAAATGTTTTTACCAAAGTGAAAGAAGTTTTTCAATGAAGAAGTATATTTAAGCTTTAAAAGTAAATAACCTTATTGTATAAAACATTCAAATTCAAATTATTTATCATGAAATTAAAATATTTCTTTAGCCTCTTTATCCTATCTCTGTTTGCAGGACCCTATATCCATGCTCAAGAATTTGGTATCCAACTTTACAGTTTGAGAAATCAATTCAAAGAGAATGTGGAGCAATCCTTGAAAACCATTTCAGATTGGGGAATTAAAACAATTGAAGGTGGTGATACCTATGGTATGGAGGAAGCCGAGTTCAGAGCATTATTGAATAAATACGATTTAAACCCAATAAGTATTGGTGCTGATTATGAAGAATTAAGAGATAATCCAAAGGCAGTTGCTGAAAAAGCTTTGCGTTACGGGGCCCGTTTTGTAATGTGTGCATGGATTCCTCACGATGGGAATCGATTTGATATTGAGAATACTCAAGCGGCAGTAAAAGTTTTTAATGATGCTGGTGCAATACTAAAACGCGAAGGCATTACACTAGCTTATCACGCGCACGGATACGAATTCAGACCTTATGAATACGGAACCCTTTTTGATTATATGGCTAAAAATGCCAAAAACTTTTCCTTGGAAATGGATGTTTTTTGGATTACTCATGGAGGAGAAAGCCCAATCGCGCTACTAGAAAAATATCCTGATTTTGTTGTAATGCTTCACCTTAAAGACATGCAAAAGGGAATTAAAGGCAATGACAACGGTTCTGAAGATGTGGAAACCAATGTGATTTTAGGAGAAGGTCAAATTGATATTGAAGGCGTTGTTAAAAAAGCATACAGTCAGGGAGTTCGCTACATGTTCATTGAAGATGAATCTTCAAGAGTTATCAATCAAGTTCCTAAAAGTCTTTCTTTCTTAAACAATATTTCCATTAATTAAAGTCCTCGGGTAAGGGATGTCTCCATCCTTCTCTGTATGATCTTTTTAAAAGTTTTGTAGCCTCTGGATCGTTTTTGACTATTCTAAGTTGAGAGTCATACTCCAGAGGTCTATTTAATTTCATAGAGAGGTTTGCTAAGATACAACTTGCCGTTGAGCGATGTCCTTCTTCAATACTTGCGATGGGTTGCTGCTTTTCTTCAATCGCTTTAAGAAAATCGAGCATATGAAGTCGTGTTGCTGGGGCAGCATGAAGTTCTATATCTTTTTCGGTCAAGTCCTCTGGAAATTGTGTTCTTTCATAAAGGCAGTCTTTGTGGATTTTTTTTCCCTTCGAATTTGGAATAAAATCGTACTTCATTGGGCTACCCGCCAATGTTCCATGCTCACCATAAATTTTAAAAGCCCAGGGATATTCTGGATCTGCGGGTGTTCCCCAAGTACGATGCTGCCAAACACATTGAAGGTCATCGTATTCAAAAACTGCCGTTTGTGTATCTGAAATATTGGATTTACCCTCCTTTTGAACATATATTCCTCCCTGAGAGGAGATGCGATTTGGCCAATCCAAATCTAAAAGCCAGCGGGTTGCATCAAACATATGCACACACATATCCCCCATAATTCCATTGCCGTATTCCATAAAAGCACGCCACCATCCTCGGTGTGGTAAACCGTCATAAGGTCGAAGTGGAGCAGGTCCAGTCCAAAGTTCATAATCTAAATGATCAGGGACTTCTTGAAGAGATGGATTGGCTTGAGACCGCATGTGATAATAACAACAAAGTTCTACGTGTGCAATTTTTCCTAACAAACCAGCATCGACGATGTTTTGCTTTGCCTCTACCAAATGGGGGGTATTTCTTCGCTGCAAACCAACTTGTACAACTTTATTCATTTTATTTGCTGCGGCTACAACCGCTTCCCCTTCTATGACATCAACACTGATCGGTTTTTGTAGATAAACATGAGCCCCAGACTCCATTGCTGCAATACATTGTAAAGCATGCCAATGATCGGGTGTACCAATCAATACAATGTCCAATTCATGCTGAACTAGCATGGTTTGATAATCTTTATAAAGTTGAGGACGTTTTGAACCAGGCTGCCTATTTTGAATGCGATCAGCAGCTTCTTTTAATTGATACTCATCCACATCACAAAGACAGACCACATCGATTTTGGTGACTTGCATTAACCGAAAAAGATCGCTCTTCCCATACCATCCTGTGCCAATAAGTCCCACACGATACCTTTTTGTCGGGTTCATCAGATCGAATCCGTATAGTCCGAACGTAGAAAGAACTAGGGATGCAAAACTTCCTCTCAGAAAATGTCTTCTGTTAATATTAAATAGCTTCTCTTCCATATGATTCCCAATTTTTTCAATTAAATTTAAAAAAACAAACAGCAAAATACCGAAAACATTTTGATCATAAAGATTTCCGAACGTTTAATACTTCTAATCGCAGTAAGTGTTTTTATAGCCTGCCAATCCCCTACGGATACGAGCACAGAAAATATACAAGTTTTATGGTATGAACAAGCTGCTACTGTATGGGAGGAAGCCCTTCCCCTTGGAAACGGTCGGCTTGGAGCTATGGTATTTGGAGATCCTACCTCAGAACGTATTCAATTAAACGATGACTCCCTTTGGCCAAAGGATTTAAATTGGGATCATCCCCCTGGTACCCCAAAAGATTTAGCAGAGATCCGTCAGCTTCTTTTTGAAGGAGCTATCCAAACTGTAGATTCTCTTTTAGTTGAAAAGTTTTCGAGAAAAACAGTCGTTCGGTCACATCAAACCCTAGGAGATCTGTTTCTAAATCTCAAACATACAGGCATTACAAATTACAAGAGAAGCCTTAACTTAAATGAAGCCGTGGTGGAAGTAAACTATCAAACGGAAGGGTATCCTGTTTCTCAAAATGCCTTTGTATCCGCTCCCCATCAAGCCATAGTGATTACGCTTAAAAGCGAACATCCTGAGGGCCTAAATGGGACACTCCGTCTCGATCGCCCCAAGGACGAAGGTGTTGACACAGCAAAAACCTTTGTTCAAGATGGAAATCTCATCATGGAAGGTGAAGTCACCCAAAGGAAAGGGTCGTTTGATTCTAAACCCGCACCTATTTTAAACGGTGTACAGTTTCAAACCGTTTTAAAACCTAAATTCAAAGGTGGAACCCTTACTGCGCAGGGCAACTCTTTAGAATTAAATGGAGTTCAAGAACTCGAACTTTATATCGTATCTAACTCTTCGTACTATTTTGAAAATTACAGCTTGCAAAACGAAATTCAGCTCGATCAACTCGCTAAGACTCAACTTGAATACATTAAACAAGCTCATATTGAAGACCACCAATCATTATTCAATCGACTTCAATTGGATCTCCTTACTGAAAATACACTTCAAAAAATACCAACAGACAAACGTTTGGAAGCTGTAAAGCAAGGGGGTATCGATTTAGAACTACAAGAAACCTTATTTCATTATGGACGCTATCTCCTAATCGCATCCTCAAGAGAGGGAACACTTCCCGCTAATCTTCAAGGATTGTGGAATCCTCATATCAATGCGCCGTGGAATGCGGATTACCACCTCAATATCAACTTACAAATGAATTATTGGTTGGCGAATCTCACTCAATTGGACGAGCTTAATACTCCTTTATTTGATTTTGTAGATCGACTCCTCCAAAGTGGAAGAACCACTGCAACGAAAAACTTTGGCTCCCGTGGATCATTTTTACCTCATGCTACGGACATTTGGACACCGACTTGGCTTCGAGCCCCCACGGCTTATTGGGGGGCGTCCTTTGGAGCTGGAGGGTGGATGGTCCAGCATTATTGGCAACATTACCTCTTTACCCATGATATCGAATTTTTAAAATCTAGGGGGTTTCCTGCTATTGAAGCAGTAGCTCAATTTTACAGCGATTGGCTAATCGAAGACAAACGCGACGGAAGCCTTATTGCAGCTCCTTCAACCTCCCCTGAAAATAGATATTTAGACAAGGAAGGGAATCCTGTTGCAAGTTGTTTGGGAAGTGCAATGGATCAACAAGTCGTCACTGAAGTTTTTACTAATTACTTACAAGCTGCTTCGATTTTACAAATCAAAAATGATTGGACTTCCCGAATTAAAGAGCAACTTGACCGACTCCGTCCCGGTTTTCAATTGGGATCCGATGGAAGAATATTGGAATGGGATCGGGAGTATACAGAACACGAACCTGGACACCGACATATGTCCCATCTGTATGGATTTCATCCTGGAGATCAGATCAGTTTATCTAAAACACCTGAACTTTTAGAAGCTGTTCGTAAAACTTTAGACTTCAGGCTTAAAAATGGGGGAGCCGGAACAGGATGGAGTCGAGCATGGCTTATCAATTGCGCTGCCCGCTTAATGAATGGGAATATGGCGGAAGAGCATATTCAATTGCTATTCGAAAAGTCAATTTTTTCAAATCTTTTTGATGCTCATCCCCCTTTTCAGATTGATGGAAATTTTGGATATACTGCTGGTGTAGCAGAAATATTAGTTCAATCCCACGAACCCGGAATCATTCGTTTGCTCCCTGCCTTACCCCCTGTTTGGAAAAACGGAATCGTCCGCGGACTAAAAGCAAGAGGGAATATTATCGTAGATCTTCATTGGGAAAGGAGTGAACTCAAAAAAATTAAATTGGTGTCAAAATTAAATGTTGACACTCAACTCTTATACAAGGACAAGAAGATTCCTGTAAGCTTAAAAGCTGGTGTTCCCATCGAACTCATCTTATAGGACCTTCAAAACTAACGAAATCAAAAAATCAATGATCCATTTAAAATTTACTCGAACTACTGCTTTATTCCTTTTAATTGGTTTAGTATTCCATAGTGCTTGGTCACAAAACAAAGCCCTAGAGGGAAAAAAGATTTTAATTTATACCAAAAACGGAAAGGGATATGTCCACGAAAATATTGCCACCAGTGTTGAAACTTTACAAAATATCTGTGATGAGATTGGTGTAGAAAGTGTTGTTAGTGAGGATCCTGCAATTTTCACTTCTGCTCAGATGATGACTTTTGATGCCGTTTTTTTTTCCAACACAAATAACGAGGCATTTGATAATGAGGAACAGCGAACAGCTTTTCAGAATTTTTGTAAAAGTGGAAAAAGTTTTGGTGGGCTTCATTCAGCGATAGGCTCCGAACGTAATTGGCCGTGGTTTTGGAAATTAATCGGTGGCTCTTTTCTACGTCATCCCCCTTTTCAAACCTTTACCGTAAACGTATCTATAAGAGAGCACCCCTCCACCAAACATTTAGGAGATCATTTTGATCTGGATGATGAATGCTATTTTATGAAAAATATCAATCCCAGCTTTAAAATTTTATTGGAAGCAGATTTAACTACGGTCTCAGAAAAAGACAACAATAAAAATCCCTATCGACCGAAAACAGCTCCTTTGTGCTGGTATAATACCTTAGACGGAGGAAAACAATGGTACACCGCATTAGGTCACAGCAAGGAAATGTATGCTTTGCCCTGGTTCCAAAAACATTTGCAAGGAGGTCTAGAATATCTTCTCAGCAACTAATCATTACAACTGGGAATATTCCAAAGGAGTTAAAAATGTTCGTTTGATGTCTGAAACAGAATTTGCATATTCTGGAAGAGCCGAAACTCTTTTCCAATCTGGATGAACTCTGAATTTATCCCAATTGGCATCGCGTTCCTCCATGGAACTAAAAGAGAGCATATAGGTTAATGCAGGCATCAGGGGTCCTGAAACTTGCTCCCCGAAAAATACGGAATGTAATCCCGTAGCTTCAAAGATTGAAAATTCCTCTTTGTTAAACATTTTCACTTTTCTACGTACAGCATCTTCACTGTATCCTTCATACGTTCGTAATTCAAAAAGCTGTGAGCCTTTTTTGGGTTTAATCATTTGAGGCAACCCATCAAATGCTATATAAAAGGAACTGGAAAAACGACTGTAAACTCGGTTGGTATGTGGAACGGCATCATACGGTTTTCTGGATTCTAGGTAGGCGTCATCCGAACCCAGAGCCATGACGACCTCACCGTAAGTGGCAATATCTTTATAGGGTATCAATAGAAAAATTTGCTTTGGAGTTGGACTACCTAAAGATTCAAAAACACCTACATGATTCACTCCATGGCGATTTAAAGCAGGTAAAAGAGCGTCTTTTAAATACTTGTGCAAAGCTTGTTCTGCTCCGTTAAAAGGAATTGAATACGTTCGTAGTTCATAATATTCTTTCTGTGCAACAACAGTAAGAGAAAAGCTAACCATTAGGAATAAAAGATACTTTTTCATTTATTTTATTTTAAAAATTAAGACTAAATTTAAACATTAAAAAAGACAAAAGATGCAACTTCTAAAACCAATTTTAATAATTTTATTATTCCCTGTACTGCTTTGTGCGCAGCAGGAAGAATTCAAATTGACTTTCAACCATCAAGCCCTACCAGTAAAACAGCTCCAAAAAACAGGTGATTTTTATATTGAGATTTTAGGTTTTGAAGAAATTGAAGTAACCGCAAGTCAAATTCCTCCAAAGCGGTGGCTGATCAATCATGAGGGAAAACAATTACATCTTATCACCAGTGAGGACGGAGCCCCCAATACCATTGTTAATCATATGGCCTTCTCCACCAAAGATATTGAAAAGATTGTTGCTCATCTGCAAAAAAACAAGGTTGATTATTGGACAGACGAAGGGGAAAAAAATACTGTACGTATCCGAAAAGATGGTGTACGACAGGTAAAAATCCAAGATCCGGATGGACATTGGATCGAAATCAACGAAGCCTACTAGAGCGTTCTTGAAATAGCGAGTGCCAACCCTCTAAGCTCAGCCAAGCCTCTCAATCTACCTATTGCAGAATAGCCTGGATTGGTAATTTTATTTAAATCGTCTAACATTTGATGACCGTGATCGGGTCTCATAGGGATTTGCCAATCGGAACGACCTGATGCCTTTCGCTTTGCTTCTTCGGTTAAAGCAGCTTTGACCATGGCATACATATCCACATCTCCTTCTAAATGGTTCGCTTCGTAAAAATTACCTTTCCCATCTCTCTGTGTACTTCTGAAATGCAAGAAGTGAATTCGATTTGCATGCTTGGTAAACATTGCAAGTAAATCGTTATCTGGACGAACACCGAAAGATCCTGTGCAAAAAGTCAATCCGTTGTGAATTGAAGGTGCGCCACTAAACAATTTATCTATATCCTCTGCCGTACTTACCACTCTTGGGATTCCAAATAAGGGTTGTGGCGGATCATCGGGATGAATACACATCCGAACTCCCGAGCTTTCAAGAGTTGGGGTGAGCTCCTGAAGGAAACGAATTAAATGTTGTTGAAGGTCTTCTTTACTCAAATGTTTGTAGGCATTTACCCGCTGGTTGAACTGTTCTAGGGTATAGCCCTCCTCTGCTCCTGGTAAGCCCGCAATGATACTCTTTGTCAACTCTTCAATCGCTTCGGGAGTTAAGTTGTTAAAATAGGTTCTCGCAGCACTGATCTCCTCTGGGGTGTATTCATCTTTAGCCTGAGGTCTTTTGAGGATGAACAGATCAAAAGCTCGCATTGCATCTCCTTCAAAAGAAAGCGCTGTAGAGCCATCCTCTAGGGGCTTGTAGAGATGGGTTCTGGTCCAATCCAAAACAGGCATAAAATTATAACAAACGGTATATATCCCACAACTTGCTAAATTCTCCAGTGTCTTTTTGTAATTATCAATGTAGCGCTGAAAGTCTCCAATCCTTTGCTTGATGTCTTCATGAATAGGTACGGATTCTACGACACCCCAAACTAACCCAGCCTTTCGGACAAGATCTTGGTGGGCTTTGATTTCATCTATTTCCCAAACGTTACCGTTGGGAACATGATGCAGAGCAGAAACTACATTTACCGCTCCTGCTTGTCTGATGTCTCTTAATGAAACCGCATCATTAGGACCATACCATCGAAAGGACTCTATCATAATTCTAGGTGTTTATTATACTCCACTGTAAGCACTAAATCCTCCATCAACGGGAAGTACAATTCCAGTAACAAAGCTGGCGCTATCGCTACACAGGAAATGAATGGGGCCGTTTAATTCTTCAGCTTCCCCAAAACGTTTCATTGGAGTATTTCTAATAATTTTTTCTCCCCGTTCCGATAAACTGCCGTCTTTATTTAACAACAAATCACGGTTTTGCTTTCCAATAAAAAAGCCAGGGGCTATAGCATTCACTCGAATACCATCACCAAATTTTAAAGCCATCTCTACGGCCATCCATCTGGTAAAATTTTCCATTGCAGCTTTGGAAGCTGAATATCCTACTACCCTTGTAATAACTCGATCTACTGCCATTGAGGAGTAATTTATAATTGACCCCTTTTTTTGTTGGCTCATCACTTCCCCGAAAACGATAGAGGGCAATAGTGTTCCTTTTAAATTTAAGTCAACAACCTGATCAAAATCAGCTACAGACAAATTGAATATTGATTGATCATCAGGAATTACAGCTCCAGGTAAGTTCCCCCCAACTGCATTTATTAAAACGTCAATTCGCTGGAAAGTTCCCACAATTTGTTTTCGAACTCGCATCAAATCATCCCTGTTCATTACGTCCACTGCATAGGCTACAGCAGTAGTAAAAGCAGAAAGTTGGTCTACCAAGGCATCCATGAGCGCTTGGTTTCTTCCTAAAAGAACTAATTTGGCTTCGGCTTTAGCTAAACTCAGCGCTAATGCGCTACCCAAGGCACCTGTAGCTCCAGTGAGCACAATAACTTTTCCTTTTAATTCAAACAAAATTTATGATTTTAAAGATTGTACTTTGGATCCCAGTGAACCACTTCATTGTTGTCCATAGCTCGAATTCCCATATCGACTGCAAAAGCTACTTTTGCTCCACTTTTGATGTTGGATAAAGGGATTTTGTTTTCAACTATTGCAGTTCGAAAATCTTCCAAAGCTTGACGAGTAGGTTCCTTATGTCCATAGTCAATGGGGTTTCCTTTTCCTTCAGTCCAACTTGCTGTCGCCCCAGATACACCGTCTACATCTCCCATTTGCTTTTCGTATTTTCCTTCTGGATATTTCCATGCGTTTTGGTAGTCTATGATGATGCTTCCCTGATCCCCAAGAACTTTGATTTGATAATCGTCTTTAGCGTTTGAGGTCAGGCAAGTAAAACTTGCTTTAAGTCCACTGGGGTATGCGTACAATAAATGGGTATTGTCATAGGTCTCTCTTCCGTCTTTCCAATAGCTGATATCACCAAATCCAGTTACTTTTTCTGGATGTGAATCGGTAAACCAATTGCAAAAATCAATTTGATGAGAACTGAGTTCTGCTGTTAAGCCATAAGAATACTCCCGATACATTCTCCAGTTAATTTGACGCTCAAGTTTTGGATCAGATACCGGTCTTCTCCAATTCCCATTTCGATTCCATTGGGCATGGACAGCACTTACCTTTCCAATTTCTCCTGCCTGAATCATTTCTACGATATGGGCATAAAGGCGTGAACTGTGATACTGATGACCCGTTTGGAAAATTTTTGTGTGATCTCTCTTCACCTTATTATATAAGATAATGGTATCTTCATCTCCTTTTACCATCGTTTTTTCACAATAGATATGAACGTTCGCATCAACAGCATCATGGGCTATTTCAGCATGGGTATTTAAGGGAGAACTAATGATGACAGCGTCCAATCCTTGATGAGCTAATAACGCTTTGTGATTGGAATATTTTTTAGCATTGGGAGCAATCATTGAGGCGGCGTCCAAGCGAAAGTTTAACGGATCACAAACTGCCACCAGTGCTATATTAGGAATTTGATTGAGAATTTTCATTAAACCCTGACCACGGTCACCTGTTCCGATAACTCCTATACGTACGGTCTCGTTGGGTGAATTCGATAAGATAGAAAAACTTTGGGGGCTGGGTAGTATTAAAGTGGCACCTAAAGCAGAAGCGCCTTGCTTCATGAACTTGCGTCTGTTGTTAATCATGAAAGGTATTTTTGACTAATGTAAAAAAAGTTAATTAAATGCAATAATAAAAAAAATATCTTATATTCGTTAACGTTAACGAATTGAATTATAACTAATGAACAAATTAAAAATAAAGCTTTCTCAAATCGTTCTTTTGATAAGCTTTTGCTTTGCTACAGCAACAGTATTAAGCCAAGATTCCCCATGGAAACCACTTTTTAATGGGAAGGACTTCAATAATTTTGAAAAACTAAACGGTGATGCCGAATACCGAATTGAAAATGGTGAAATGGTTGGGGTCTCAAAATTGAAAACCCCAAACAGTTTTATGGCCACCAAAAACAAATACGGAGATTTTATACTAGAGTTTGATGTAAAAGTAGATTTTGGTCTCAATTCTGGAGTACAATTTCGAAGTAACAGTTTTGCCGACTTCAAGAACGGTAGAGTACACGGGTATCAATGTGAGATAGAAACCAGTTCAAGAAAATGGGCTGGGGGAATATACGATGAGGCTAGACGCGGATGGTTGTACCCTTTAACAAGAAACCCGGTGGGACAAGAGGCCTTTGTAAATGGAACATGGAATCACTACCGCATTGAAGCCTACGGAGATGAAATTAGAACCTTCATTAATGGGGTTATGTGCGCTAATCTTGTTGATCCGCTCACTGCTGAAGGTTTTATTGCTTTCCAAGTGCATGCCATTGGAAATGAAGAAGACGCAGGTAAAATTGTTCGTTGGAAAAACATCAATATTATCACTGATAACGTAGCATCACACCGTCTTTCTGTTGCAGACTATGCTCCCGAGATCAGTTATTTAGAAAATAAATTAAGCAATTCTGAACAAAGAAAAGGATGGCGTTTACTTTGGGACGGAGTTTCCTCAAAAGGTTGGCGCTCTGCTAAAAGCGACCAATTTCCTTCAAGCGGATGGTCCATTCAAAACGGAACACTTTCCGTAGAAGCTTCCGATGGAAGTGAATCAAGAAATGGGGGGGACATCGTAACCCAAGACCTTTTTAGCAATTTTGAATTGAGTGTTGATTTTATGCTAACCGAAGGAGCAAACAGTGGAATTAAATATTTTGTTGATCCAGAATTAAATAAAAAAGAAGGCTCTGCAATCGGACTCGAATTTCAGGTATTAGATGATAGAAAACATCCCGATGCGAAGCAAGGAAAAAATGGTAATCGTACCGTGGGATCCTTGTATGATCTTATCCGAGCTGAAAATAGTACAACTGGGGCTCGAGGAAAAAATTTTAAAGGCATAAATGAGTGGAATAATGCACGTATCGTCGTGAGAGACGGACAGGTTGAACATTGGCTTAATCACGTAAAAGTGGTTTCTTTTGATCGCTTTAGTCAAGCCTTTAAAGCGCTCGTAGAGAAAAGTAAATACGAGAAATGGGAGAATTTTGGAAGGCTTCCAGAGGGTAATATTTTACTTCAAGATCACGGAGATCAAGTCTCCTTCAAAAACATTAAAATAAGAGAATTTTAAAAACTTAAATGGTAATCAATGACAACAAGAAGAAATTTTATCAAGAAAACATCACTGGCAACCGGAGCGTTAACCTTTGGTGTTGCATCAGGACTTAGTGCAAAAAGCTATGGCAGAGTATTAGGAGCAAATGACCGAGTTCAGGTCGGTATCGTTGGTTTTTCAAACCGATGTAAAGGTTCGCTTATCCCTGCGTTTTTAAACCATAACAAAAACCTCAATTTTGAATTTGTTGGGGTTTCTGATATCTGGAATCGTCGAAGAGAAGAAGGTGCTGCATACCTTAAAGAAAAGACTGGAGACAAAATGAAGGTCTGGAGAAATAATGAGGAAATGTACGAAGACAATAAAATTGATGCTGTGATTATTTCAACAGCAGATTTCCAACATGCTCTTCATACAGTTCAAGCAGCGAATGCGAAAAAAGATGCTTATGTAGAAAAACCTTTTGCGGAAACGATGGATGATGCCCGTGTGGGTAAAAAAGCCGTTGAAGAGTCTGGAATTGTTTTTCAAATTGGTTCACAACGAAGAAGTGGGACTAATTACCATGCCGCCAATCAATTTATCAAATCTGGTAAATTTGGAGATATCGTAATGGTAGAAATGTCATGGAATGTAAACCAACCTGGACGTTGGAGACTTCCTCAATTGACAAAAGAAATCAGGGAATCTGATACCGACTGGAAACGGTATTTAATGAACCGTCCCTATGAAGCTTGGGATCCTAGAAAATATTTAGAGTACCGTTTGTTTTGGCCTTATTCCTCTGGAATTCCTGGTCAGTGGATGTCTCACCAGATTGATACAGTACATTGGTTCTCTGGATATGATCACCCGAGAAGTGTTGCTGCAAACGGAGGAATCTATCTCTGGAAAGACGGTAGAAAAAATTACGACACCATGACTTCTGTTTTCGATTATGGCGACGAAGCTGGAGAAAATGGATTCCAAGTGGTTTACTCCTCGCGCTTTACGAACTCTGCTGGTGGAACTAAAGAAATTTATTACTCTAACGGGGGGGAATTAAATTTACAAACCAACAAAGTCTCGGCCAATGGAGGTCTGTCTGCGGGTCAAGCCAATAGAATGGGCTTAAGTGAAAACAAACTTGACGAATACAATTTAAGTGATATTGAAGTCGAAGTAGTTACTTCAGCAAATACTGGAGTGGACAACATGACTTCCAACCATATGCTGAATTGGATGGAATGTGTTCGCAGCAGAGCGAAGACAAATGGACCAATTGAGGCAGGCTACAACCACTCCATTGCAAATATTATGACTACTGCAGCTTTACGCACAGGACTCAAAGCTACTTTTGATAAAGAAACACAAAACGTATTAGCTGGAGGACAAGTATTTAAATATTAAAAATCGAAAAACATGATTAAGAAGATTGTCTTTGGAATGGCACTATTGGCCTGGGTTAGTAGTTGTAATTCTTCTGCTAAAAAGAACTCGACAGATCAAAAATCCAATCCCATGAATGCAGCTGTGCACTTTGTACACGATAGTGAAAACAAAAAAGTTGCCGTGTATTTTGGAGATCAGTTGTTTACAAACTATCTCTATGTTGAAGATTATTACAAACCTGTACTTCACCCACTCATAACAAAAAGCGGACAATCATTAACCCGTGGATATCCTATTGAGCCTCAGCCCAATGAGCGTGTAGATCATCCGCACCATGTAGGCTATTGGTTAAATTATGGTGATGTCAATGGGTATGATTTTTGGAATCACTCGGACGCGATACCCGCTGACAAGAAAGAGGGATATGGAACAGTTTTTCCAGTATCTTTTGAGGTGGATGAAGCCAAAGGAAAATTATCAATTGTTACGGAATGGAAGGCGCCAGATGGGACAGTATTAATTGAAGAGCATACCGATTTTGTTTTTTCAGAAAAAGACAACCATCGTTTTATCGATCGAACATCCACATTACACGCCAAAGAAGAGGTCAGTTTAACAGATAATAAAGAGGGATTTTTAGGAATTCGCGTAAGTAGAGCTTTAGAACACCCCAGTACAAAACCTGAAATCTTTACGGATGCCAATGGTATTCCAAGCGAAGTTAAAGTTTTAAATAACGAGGGGGTAACAGGACAGTATCTGAGTTCTGAAGGCATCAAAGGAGATGACGTTTGGGGAACTCGTGGAAAATGGGTTGCTTTGAACGGAATTCAAAACGGTGAAGCTGTAGCAATTACCATATATGACCATCCTGAAAACTTGGGGTATCCTACCTATTGGCATGCTCGTGGCTACGGACTTTTTGCTGCTAATCCTCTAGGTCAAAAGATTTTTTCAGAGGGTGCTTTAGAACTTAATGCCTCAATTCCAAAAGGTGAGAAATTAACATTTAAGTTCCGCGTAATGATAAGTGATGGAGCAGCTGTAGATGTGGCTCTTGCAAATCAAAATGGATATTAATCTTAGACAGATGAGTAAAAATCAGCTTTTATTAACATCCCTACTCTGTGCTTTTGCACTAAGTTTAGGAAGAAGTCAAGAAGAATTTTCTGAAAAAGATCGGCTTTTTAATGGGCGAAATTTAAAGAATTGGACGGTAACTCCAGACAAAGAAAACATTTGGTGGTCCGTTAAAGATGGAATTCTCTATGCAAAAAGTGATGCTGAGGAGACTGGTTCAAATTTATGGTCCCAAGAAGAATACCAGGATTTTTTAATGCGTTTAGAATTTAAAATGGGTTCTGGAACTGTGGACTCTGGTGTCTTTTTAAGAGGAGAAAATCCTGAAAGTCCACAGATTCAAATTGGAATTTCTGGATCGTTAAAAGTTGACATGACCGGTTCGCCTTATGTACCAAAACAAGGGTATCCAGCAAAAGCAGAAGTTGAAAACCTTCTTAATGTTAAGGGTTGGAACACCATGCTAATTAAAGCAGTTAAAAATCATTATGAGGTTTGGCTTAATGGGGAAGGTGTTTTAGATTATACTCTTGACAACGCAAGCCTGCAAGGTCCTGTTGGACTCCAATTGCATCCCGGAAGAACCATGGACATCATGTTTAAAGAGATTTATATTAAAAAATTATAATTTTTTATTGAAGTAAAATTTAAAAAGGAGATCATGTATTTCCTTTTTTTATTTTTGTACCGCCTATGAAAGATACTGTTGGAATAAAAAAAATTGCTGAATTGTCAGGAGTCTCCATTGGGACTGTTGACCGGGTAATTAACAACAGAAGTGGCGTTTCGAAAAAAACGGCTAAGCATGTCAATGCAGTAATCAAGCATACAGGTTACAAAAAAAACAATGTAGCAAGCCGTCTAAAGCTGGCTAAGAGTAAGTCCATTAGTATATCCGTATTGTTTCCAAAAGAAGCCTATCTGGAAGATCACTATTGGCATTTACCCTTATTAGGAGTACAAAAGGCAGTAGCAGAACTCAAAGAAATGGGAATTTCTCATGAATTGTTTGTTTTTGATATTAGCAACAAAAAATCTTTTAAGCGAGCAAGTCAACAAATTTTAAAAAACGCGACAAATGCGATAATTACCGTCCCTTTCTTTGCTGATGAATGCCAATCTCTACGAGAGCAAGCGGATGCTCTGAATATTCCCATTGTTTATATTGATACAAAACACGATGTAAATCAAGAACAAAATTATTTCATCTCTCAGAATTCATTGCAAAGTGGAAAAGTAGCTGGACGCATACTTTATCAAATTATAAAAGACCGCGGGAATTATCTTGTGTTCAATTTGATTAATAACAATACAGAAACTCAAAAAAACAATTTAGAACGTGAATCTGGATTTAAATCCTTTTTTGAAGAGGAAGTCCCAAATTTTAAGCCAAACATACTTTCGATAACCGCTGACGATTCTAAAATTAATTCTTTAGAAAAAAAACTCCTTGCTTTCAAAAAAGACCAAACACCTTTAGGAATATTCGTGACCAATTCACGGGCTTATTTGCTGCCAAAAATTCTAGAAAAAATTGGATTAGCAGCGCAGAGTACACTGATTGGCTATGATCTTAATCCAGGGAATATTGAATTGTTAAGAGAGAATAAGATTCAGTTTATTATCAATCAGAAGCCTGAATTTCAGGGCTATAGTGCTGTAAAAGGACTATTCAAATTTCTTACAGAACAAGAGGATGAAGAACTAAACCATACCATCCCTGTAGAAGTAATCCTTAAAGAAAACTTATAGAAAAAGAAAAAGGCCGCAATTGCGACCTTCTTCAAACTTAAACTAAAAACACTTGAATTATTGAGTGTATCCTGGGTTTTGTGCATACCCACCCTCAGTTCTATCAATTTGATCTAAAGGTATCGGTCTTAAAATGTGGTACGACTGAATATTATCTTTAGCATCAATATTGTGCGCTTTTACACGCTCTATTAATTTATTGTTACGGACCAAATCAAACCAGCGATGTCCTTCTCCTACAAGCTCACGAGCACGTTCATCCAAGATGAAATCTATGGTTACGTCATTGGCTGTAACTTCCATTGCAGCTTCTTGACCTTCCCATGCTGCACGTTTACGGATTACGTTTAAATCCTCAGCAGCTAGAGCAGCATTCCCTAGTTTTAGGTTGGCTTCAGCTCGAATTAAATAGGCATCCGCTAATCGCATAAGGATAAAGTCACGCTGTCCTTGCGTATGCTGACGGTTTGGTCTTGTGTTATCAATCCACTTGTTTAAAGAAGGAAAGATAACTTGGTTGTACTGATCTGTAGTATAGACTTGAAAAAGTACTCCGTCTTTTGCAGCCTGAGTCCATTTTCCGTCTTGATCTACACCGTTACGATCTACCCCAGGTCCAGGAATATAAAGTGCAGTATCCCCAACTTTTTGACCTGTTATCGGATTATTTGCATACCATACGTGCTTGTATCCTTTATCATAACGAGCATCTTTTGTTCTATCCCAAAGACTTAATAAATGATTGGTTGGTCTAAAACGCTTCCATGGACGACCATTTTCAGTATCACGAGTCATACCAGGACGCTTATCATACTCAAATAAGAAATATAAGTGACCTCTATGACCATAGTCATCTAATCCCTCATCCACTTGTTGTTTTGAATTGATAATCGTCCAAACCACTTCTGAGTTTTCTTCGTTATTGATGTCCCACAAATCGGACCAATCCTCTAATAAAGAGAAGTTGTAGTTGTTGATTACATTTGACATCAAATTAGCGGCTTGTGCTGCACTTCCTTGAGGAGCTGTTAAATGAACTTTTGCTAACAAAAATTCTGCAGCAGCCTTTGTAACTCTTCCGTATTCAGATTGAGTAGCAGGCAAAGTAGAAGCTGCAAATTCCAAATCAGGAATAATTGCTTGACCATAAACTTCTTGCACAGAAGTTCTATTTGCCTCAGTTTCTACTCCCTGAGTTTCCTCTAGAGACAGGTGAACATCCCCGTAATAACGGACAAGATTAAAGTAATATAGCGCACGTAAAAACCGTACTTCCGCAATTCTTGAGTTTTTTACAGTAGCATCCATATCTTCGATACTCTCTGCTCTGTTAATTACCGCATTTGCTTGGTTTATCCCTCGATACATAATTCTCCAGGTATCTCTGAAATAAGCCGCTGAGGAATTGTGTTGGTTATTATACCAGTTCAAATACTTATGGCTACCATCGGCACCATTCGAATAGGTATCTGTTCCGAATACGTTCATCGAGAACCCTAATTCCGTACCATAAAATTCCTTCATGATACCATATGTTGCTTTTACAGCATCTTCTAACCCTTGCGAGGTAGTATAATAAGATCCTGCAGAAACATCAGCAATATTGTTCTCATCCAAGAAGTTTTCACAGGATAGGAACAATGAAATCCCCAGTACTACTAGAATATTTTTTAAAATCTGTTTTTTCATTTTTTCTGTGTTTAAAATTTAAAATCCAGCTCTGATTCCGAAAGCAATCAACTTTGAACTGGGTGTAGTTCCAGATCCCAAAGAAGCCTCACCAACCTCAGGATCAAATGTATCGTATTCTGAACTAAACCAAAGGTTTTGTCCCTGTACATAAGCTCTAAGGTTATCAAATCCTAATTTTGAAGCCGTACTGTTTTCAAAATTATATCCTAAGGTTACGTTTCTTAACTTCACGTAGCTTCCGTCAAAATACGTTAATGTAGAACCATTTTCTGGACGCTCTTGAGTAAAGTTAGGTCTTGGAAAATCATTTGTTGGATTTGTTGGTGTCCAATAATCCACATCCAAGTGATTGTAACGCAGCTGACCATTCGCATTTCCTACGTGGAAATCACTCTGAATCATATGTCCTTGACGGAAGTAGAAGAATGCACTCAAATCAAAGTTCCCGTAAGTGAAGGTGTTTGTGATCCCTCCAAAATATTCAGGAACGTCTGAACCCAATACGCTTCTATCTGCTGGGGTAATTTTACCGTCCCCATTGATATCTGCCAATTTAATTTGTCCAGGATCTGTACCCTGAATAGCAGCAGCCTGATCAGCTTCATTGAGTTGCCAAATACCTGCTTTGGTATAGTCAAAAAAGACTCGGATGGGTTGTCCTATAAACCAGTTGTTACCAGCATCGTCTAAAGGATTCCCGCTTTCATCTTTTAAAGCTAATTCAACAATTGCTTCATTGTATCCTGAAACATTTAAATTGACATCCCAAGAGAATTTATCGCTTTCCACGATTGTAGCGTTCACATTGAATTCTACCCCATTGGTTTTTGTGGCTCCTACATTCTGGAATACACTAGTGTATCCAGAAGTATAGGGAAGGTTTCGTGCAAGGAGTAAGTCGGTTGTATTGGTTACATAATAATCAAAGGCACCCGATATTCTTCCTTCTAGAAGACTATAGTCAAATCCAACATCAATAGTTTTAGAAATTTCCCATCCTAAATCTGGATTAGGAATATCATTTAAACGGTACCCAAATGCAGGAGTTTCATTCCAAGCATAGACCGTTCTTGCAAGAGCTCCTTGAGTTTGGTAAGGAGAAATTGCGGTATTCCCTACTTCTCCATAGGAAGCTCTTAATTTGAATTCATCAAAAGTAGCATTATCAGGAGAAATATCTTCAAGTACTCTCCATCCTAAAGAAACCCCTGGGAAATATGCCCATTTGTTTCCTTCAGCTAAACGTGAGGATCCATCCGCACGCAACGAAGCTTGTAATAAATACTTACCGTCAATGTTATAATTTACTCGACCCATATAGGATTGTAGTTGCCATTCGCTTAAGCCAGAAGAAAGATTTCCTTTAACCTCAGCAGTTCCGATATTATACCATAACTGTGAAGAATAGGGTAAGTTTTGAACTTCTGCTTTAGCAAATTCAGAACTAAACTCTTGGATAGACTGTAATAAGGTAACTTTTAAATTTCCAGGTCCAATATCTTTATTGTAAGTAACTAGGTTTTCTAAAGTAAATCCAAATTCTTTTTTGTTTTCAACTTCAGCATCTGCTGGTCCTCCACGATTGTCATTGGTAAAACGATCACGGAATTCTCCACGTCTTCTGAAACGCATATCAGGTCCAAAAGTTGAAGTGAATTGAAGACCTTCTGCTAAATTTACTTGTAAATAAATAGGTGCGAAAAAACGTGTAGAAATTCTTTCGTCAACATAAGCACCAGGAACCAACTCACTTAATGGGTTTGTTCTGATCCCGTCATTAAACGCAAAGAAATTTATACTTCCATCATCAGCATAAGGCTTTCCAATTGGAATGTTTGCTAAGGCTTCGCTCATTACTGCTGAAGAACCCCAGTTGTTTACCGAGTTACTCAACAGCATTGAAATTCCAAATTTGAATGTATCGTTGATTCTGTGATCTAAATTTACTCGTCCAGTAATACGCTCAAAATCCATTTGATCGATAATACCGTCTTCTTTGAAGTATCCTACAGAGACATTGTATTGAGTACTCTCCGATCCACCATTTGCAGAAATTTGATGACTGTTTTGGTATCCTTGGTTTAATACTGCATCTAGATAATCAAAAGATCTTCCTGTTCTGATGGATTCCAATTGTGCAGCATCTCCAAGAAACACAGCCTCATCATTAGGAATAGTACCCGCATAAGAATATCTACTGTTGGCGTCTTGACGAAATGCCTCTCTTCTTGCAGCGGCATATTCTTCACCATTCATCATATCAGGAATATTGGTTACAGAAGTAACACCATAATATCCAGAATAGTTGATTTTGGTATCTCCAGTTCTACCTCTTTTAGTTGTTATTAAGATTACACCATTTGCACCACGAGATCCATAAATCGCTGTTGCTGCTGCATCTTTTAAGATTTCCATTGACTGGATGTCTTGAGGGTTAATGTCAAAGATAGCTCCATCACCCGTACTACTGGTCTGTGGAATTCCATCAATAACATAAAGGGGATCGTTAGAAGCAGAAATTGAACGTCGTCCACGAACCCGTACTACAGGATTCTGACCTGGGCGTCCACCACCAGAGGTAATGTCCACTCCAGCAACTTGTCCTTTAATGGCATCTACTCCACTACCGGTAGCAATTTTTTCAATGCTTTCACTACCAATACTAACAATAGAACCTGTTACTTCTCTTCTTGTTTGTGTTCCATACCCTGTTACAACAATTTCGTCTAGGGAATCTGCAGAGGGGATCATTGAAACGTTAATTTGATCTCCACTAACTGAAATCGATTGAGTTTCGAATCCAATGAAAGAGAACTCCAAAACAGCTCCTTGTGAAACTGAAATTTGATAATTTCCATCAAAGTCTGTAGAAACACCAGTCGAAGTTCCCTGAACGACAACATTCACTCCCGGTAAAGGAGTTCCTGTTTCAGAGTCAACAACATTACCGCTTACGGTACCTTGAGCGAAAAGTACAATACTCATAAGCATAAAGGAAAACGTAAGGGTAATTTTTAATAAATTTCTCATGTTTATGTTTATTTAAAGTTATTTTATTTACTTTCGTTAACGTTAACGAATCATAATTGTAACAATATTAGAAATAAATATTAGGATATTCTAACAAAAAGTTAAAAAAATTAAAAAAGAACTATTTTAGGGCTTTTAAAGTGAATATTCAAAGCGGTTTCGTGGACTATTGTGCACTATTTAAGGACATTACTTTACCTCTATGACAAACTTTATAAATGAAGATTTTCTACTGGAATCCAAGGAAGCAAAAAACCTTTATCATGGATACGCTGCTAAACTTCCTATTATAGATTATCATAACCACCTCCCTCCTGAGGCCATTGCAAACAACACAACGTACAAGAACATAACTTCCCTCTGGCTAGCTGGGGACCACTATAAATGGCGAGCCATGCGTACTTTAGGTGTGAGTGAGAATTTCATAACGGGTAGTGCTAATGACAGGGATAAATTTATCAAATTTGCTGAATCAACCCCCTACATGATCCGAAATCCACTTTATCATTGGACACACATGGAGCTCAGTCGATATTTTGGAATTAACGAATTATTGAGTGCAAAAAACGCCGTTAACGTTTACGAAAAAACTTCGGCTTTAGTGCAAACAAAAGAGTTTTCTACCCAATCGTTGCTTCAAAAAATGAATGTAGAAATCCTTTGCACTACAGAAGATCCTATCGATAGTTTAGAACACCATACTACTCTTGCCTCTTCTGACTTTAATGTAAAAGTGAGTACTGCTTTTCGACCTGATAAGTCTTTGTTTATTGACGGGGAAGCCTATAATGACTACCTCGATCAGTTGGGGCGAGCATCCAATCAAAATATACATACCTACGAAGATCTATGCCTTGCCCTGCAAAATAGAATGGATTATTTCCACAGTAAAGGGTGTCGCCTATCAGATCACGGTTTAGAGTACATTCCCTTTGAATCTTTTACCGAAAATGAGGTCCAAAGTATCTTTAAAAAGAAACGAACTGGAGGAGAAATTAATCTTCTTGAAAAAGAAAAATTTCAAACAGCACTTCTCCTCTTCCTTGGAAAAGGCTACCATAAATTGGGTTGGGTTCAACAATTTCATTTAGGTGCCATGCGAAACAACAATAGTCGCATGTTCCAAAAACTCGGCCCAGATACCGGATGGGACTCCATAGGGCAATTTCCTACAGCCCGGAGTCTTTCTCAATTTTTAAACGCATTAGATCGCGATAACCAGCTGAGCAAAACCATTTTATACAATCTGAATCCAGCAGACAATGAAATGCTGGCTACAATGATTGGAAACTTTAACGATGGAAGTGTCAAAGGAAAAATCCAGTGGGGATCCGGATGGTGGTTTCTTGACCAACTCGATGGCATGACGGATCAAATCAATATTTTATCTAATATGGGGCTGATTAGTTGTTTTATCGGGATGCTTACCGATTCAAGAAGTTTTCTTTCCTTCCCAAGACATGAATATTTTAGAAGATTAATCTGTAACTTGTTCGGTAATGACATGAAAAAAGGACTTTTACCGAATGATCCTGAATGGATAGGTTCTATCATCAGCGACATTTCATATCAAAACGCTAAATCGTATTTTAATTACTAATTTTAAACCAACAATGAGTCAAGTAGTCACTTTTGGAGAGATCATGCTACGCCTTTCTCCACCTGAATTTTTGAGATTTTCACAAACCAATCAATTCGATGTTGTTTATGGTGGTGGTGAATCTAATGTTGCTGTATCCCTTGCCAACTATGGTATTCCTACAAGTTTTATCACAAGACTTCCCAATAATGATTTGGGAGATTGTGCCTTGATGGAAATGCGTAAACGAGGAGTTAACACTGAGCATATTATTCGAGGAGGAGATCGTCTCGGGATTTATTTTTTAGAGACGGGTGCTGTATCTAGGGGAAGTAAAGTAGTGTATGACCGTGCCCATTCAGCTATGGCTGAAATCAAACCTGGGATGATTGATTGGAAATCGGTTTTTAAAAATTCTTCATGGTTTCACTGGACTGGTATTACCCCAGCCATTTCTCAAGGTGCAGCGGACGCTTGTCTTGAAGCAGTAAAAACGGCCAGTGAAATGGGGATTACCATTTCCACAGATCTGAATTACAGAGCTAAACTTTGGAATTATGGTGGAGATCGCGAAAAAATTATGACGGAATTAACTTCCTACTGCGATGTGATTCTGGGGAATGAAGAAGATGCAGAGAAACACTTTGGAATCAAACCTGAGGGTCTTGACGTTACGAAACACGGTCATGATGTTAGTGCAGCTGCATTTTTATCGGTGTGTAAACAAATGATGATCAAATTTCCAAAAGCAAAAAAAGTAATCACTACACTCCGAGGATCGATTTCTGCCTCACATAATACTTGGGCTGGGGTTCTTTATGATGGATCCAAAATGTATGAAAGTTCTCAATACCAAATTACTCATATTGTAGATCGTGTAGGAGGTGGAGATTCGTTTATGGGTGGCTTAATCTATGGACTCATTGCTTTCCCAGAGGACGATCAGCATGCTCTTGATTTTGCAGTAGCTGCTTCATGTTTGAAACATACCATTAAAGGGGATGCAAATTTGGTAACTGTTGATGAAGTTCAAAAACTAATGAGTGGCGATGCCTCAGGGCGCGTTGCACGATAAATTTTATTATGGCACAATACACTAGACATGAAGTTATTTCAGTCCTACAGCAAAATGGAATGGTTCCTCTATTCTATCATGAGGATGCGGATACAGCAAAAGAAATTATTAAAGCCTGTTATGATGGTGGAGCTCGTTTATTGGAGTTTACCCATCGAGGAGATTTTGCTCAAGAAGTTTTTCGAGAACTAATCGACTATACACGAACCAATTTACCCGGTATGATTTTAGGGGTAGGATCCGTTACCGATGCTGCTTCTGCAAGTTATTATATGATGATAGGAGCTAACTTTATCGTAACTCCTGTTTTTAGAGAAGATATAGCAATCGTATGTAACCGAAGAAAAGTCTTGTGGTCTCCCGGATGCGGTTCACTCACAGAAATTGCAAGAGCAGAAGAATTGGGTGCAGAAATCGTAAAACTTTTTCCTGGAAATCTATATGGTCCTAGTTTTGTAAAAGCAATAAAAGGCCCTCAACCTTGGACAAGTATAATGCCAACAGGTGGAGTAACTACCGAAGCTGATAATTTAAAAGCCTGGTTTGATGCCGGAGTTACTTGTGTTGGGATGGGTTCTCAACTGATATCCTCAACCGTCATCAAAAACAAAGCCTATGCAGAATTGACTGAAACGGTGAAATCTACTTTGGCACTTATACAATCCTTAAAAAAATCTACATGAAGCAAGGCAAATTGATTTTATTGACGCTTTTCTGTAGCTTTTTAATGGGGTGCAATACGGTTTCTACAAAACGGATTATCCGTCTGGGACACGGTTTAGATGTTACCCACTCAGTTCATCAAGCCATGATCAAAGCCGATGAACATTTAAATAAACTCTCTGGAGGAAAAATGAGAATCCAAATTTACCCAAACCAACAGTTGGGTAGTGAACGGGAATGTCTAGAATTATTGCAAATTGGTAGTTTGGATATGGCTAAAGTCTCGGGTGCAGTTATGGAAAATTTTGCTCCAAAACTCAGAATCTTTGGTTTACCATTTCTTTTTGACGACAAACAACATTTGTTCCGTGTTTTGGACGGGCCCATTGGGAAAGAAATATTAAGCGAAGGAGATGACTATTGGTTAAAGGGAATTGGTTTTTACGACTCTGGAAGTCGAAGTTTTTATACTAGAGAAAGACCTGTTGAAACACCAGATGACTTACAAGGACTCAAAATTAGAGTACAAGAGAGTGCTTCTGCATTTGAAATGGTAAAACAACTTGGAGGCTCCCCTACTCCAATTTCATGGGGGGAATTGTATACCGCTATACAGCAAGGAGTTGTAGATGGAGCTGAAAATAATCCGCCAAGTTTTTATTTATCAAGGCATTATGAAGTCTGTAAATATTACATTATTGATGAACATACCATGATTCCTGACATACTGTTGGTTAGCACCCACCTTTGGAATCGATTAAAACCTCAAGAACAAGAATGGTTGCAAAAGGCCATAGACCTTTCCGTACCCTATCAAAGAGAGCTTTGGATTCAATCCGAAAACGAATCGTTACAAGCTGTTATTGAAGCTGGTGTAGAAGTAAGCTATCCCGAAAAAAGATTGTTTCAGGAAGCAACCCTACCGATGTATGAATCCTTTAGAAAAGATCCAGAAATTTCAATATTAATAGATCGTATAAGAAATGAAAGCAATTAGAGCAACAATAGATAAAATCGTAGAGCGTGTGCTTATTTTGATCCTCAGTGTCATGGTAATCAATGTGTTGTGGCAAGTTTTTACTCGATTTTTCACTTCTACCCCAAGTTCATTTACTGATGAACTAGCTCGTTATTTAATGATTTGGTTGGGGATTTTAGGGGCAGCCTATGTTGCTGGTAAAAACGAACATGTGGCAATCGATTTTTTTGCAAAAAAGTTTTCTGAAAAACGACAAAAAAATATCGCTCGATTCATAACACTCTCCGTGATCGGTTTTGCTTTTTTCGGGATGCTCGTTGGAGGGAGCCGATTGGTTTATATCACCGCTAAATTAGAACAGTTTTCACCTTCCCTAAAAATTCCATTGGCCGTGGTCTATGGAATAATCCCCATCAGCGGACTATTAATTATTTTTTACAAACTCACGCAAAACAAGAACTAACCGCTCATGGAATTATTACCAGTTTTTATTCTCGTATTCAGTTTTATCTTTTTTATCGCAATAGGAACTCCCGTGGCTTGGAGTATCGCCATTTCCTCTTTGCTCACCATCTTAGTTTCTATCCCTAGTTTAGCAGCAGTTACCACCATTGCACAGAGAATGGGAACGGGATTGGATAGTTTTGCTTTACTCGCCATCCCCTTTTTCGTCCTTTCTGGCCAACTGATGACCCATGGAGGTATCGCGGACCGATTAATCAGTTTTGCGAAAACCATAGTAGGTGCGTTACCGGGTGGTTTAGCCTTAATTAACATTATTTCTGCCATGCTGATGGGTGCAATCGCCGGTTCAGCTATGGCTTCAGCCTCTGCTATGGGAAGTATCCTCGGACCTGAAATGGAAAAAGAAGGATACGACAAAGAATACGGTGCAGCGGTAAATATTACCTCGGCTACTATTGGTTTGGTTATCCCTCCCAGTAATGTATTGATTGTTTATTCTCTTGCCAGTGGAGGCGTCTCCATTGCAGCGCTCTTCCTTGCAGGATATGTGCCAGGAATTTTAACTGGGCTTTTCCTCATGATTGTAGCCGCTATCTGGGCAAAAAGAAAAGGGTATCCAACCTTTAAACGAAGTAGTATAAAACAAGTTTTAAAAACCTTTATTATCGCTTTCCCTAGTTTATTGCTTTTGGTTATCGTCATTGGTGGAATTGTTGCGGGTTATTTCACCGCTACCGAAGCTTCTGCAGTAGCCGTAATCTATACCTTACTGCTAGGGTTTGCCTATAAAGAAATTGGAATCAAAGACCTCCCTGAAATTTTATTAGAATCTGCAAAAACTAGTGCCGTAGTAATGCTATTGATTGCTGCATCGATGAGCATGTCTTGGATCATGTCTTATGAAAATATACCTCAAAGTTTAAGCGATCTTCTTCTAAGTATCAGCGACAATAAAATTATCATCTTGTTGATAATCAATTTATTACTTCTTTTTGTTGGGGTGTTTATGGATATGACCCCTGCTGTTTTAATCTTCACACCTATTTTTTTACCGGTAGTCAAATCCTTAGGAATTGATCCGATTCAATTCGGAATCATTATGGTTCTCAACTTATGTATTGGTTTGTGTACTCCACCCGTAGGATCAGTACTTTTCGTCGGAATAGGAATTGCAAAGACGAGTATCGAAAAAGTGATCAAGCCATTAATGCCTTTGTTTATCGCCATGATTGTTGCCTTAATGCTAATAACCTTTTTCCCTCAAATAACGCTTTGGCTTCCACATAAATTTGGTTTTTAAAAATAGAGATGAGTAATTCAGTAGATAAAAAAGCATTAGTAAAACAGAGTGAACTTCCTGTAAAGATTTTACAATTTGGGGAAGGAAATTTCCTCAGAGCTTTTATAGGGGAGGTTGTTCATCAACTCAATCAAAAGGCACAATACAATGGAGGTATAGCAGTCATTCAACCCATAGAACAAGGTATGGTTAGCCAACTGGAAAGTCAAGGAGGAGCATATACCTTATTTTTAAATGGGCTTCAGAATACAAAACAAATCCAAGAAAAAAAGCTGATTCAAACGATTGTTAAAACGAACAATCCCTATGTCGATTTTGCTGCTTTTCTTGAATTGGGAAAACTTCCCGATTTGGAATTTATTTTTTCAAATACTACAGAGGCTGGTATTCAATTTGTAGCTTCGGATCAGTTTAGTGATCGTCCCCCAAGCAGTTTTCCCGCAAAACTTACTCGACTCCTCTGGGAACGATTTACTCACTTTAAAGGAAGCAATGCCTCTGGTTTGCATATTTTACCCTGCGAGTTGATCAATTACAATGCCGACACATTAAAGAAAACCGTGTTGGATTATGCGCACCTTTGGAATTTAGGAGCCTCGTTTATTCAGTGGATTGAAACAGCAAACACTTTTTGCAATACCCTCGTGGATCGAATTGTGCCCGGCTATCCTAGAGAAAATTTGGCCTTTTATGAGGAGCAATTGGACTATAAGGACACCCTACTCGTTACCGCAGAACCCTTTTTTTTATGGGTAATTGAAGGGAATGATCAATTAAAATCGAAATTACATCTCGATCAAATTGATTTAGACATCAAAGTTGTCGAGGATTTACAGCCCTTTAGAACTCAGAAAGTTCGAATTTTAAACGGCGCACATACCTCCACGGTACCTTTCGCACTTTTATACGGTCATCAAACGGTAAGTGATTTATTCAAATCTGAATTTACGCAACATTTCCTTGAACAAACCGTCAGAAATGAAATTGCACCCACTTTGGAAATGGATCAAACCGTCTTAAAACAATTTACAGAAGCTGTTTTTGATCGGTTCAAAAATCCTTTTATCAACCACTATTTGGCAAGTATTGCACTTAATTCCATTGCAAAATTTAAAGTACGGGTACTCCCTAGCCTACTTTCTTTTTTTGAGAAAACAAATACACTACCCCCTAATTTAGTATTCTCATTTGCCTGTCTTATTAAATTTTATCAAGGAGAATGGAAAGGAAAACAACTTCCTGTTCAAGATGATGCCAATGTGGTTATGAAATACAAAAACTTTTGGAAAATCGAATCCACGGGAGAGCGGGTAAAAGAGATCTTAGCAGATCACGCCTCTTGGGATCAGAATCTGAATGAAATTCCAAAATTAGCTGACCAACTGACTGCGATACTCAATGATTTTGAACAAAATGATATCGAAAGTTCCTATTATAAACACCTTAAAAATCAATGAATTCTAGAGCTCCGATATTAAAAATTCATCCAAAAGACAACGTTGTTGTTGCTTTGGATAACCTGAAAAAAGGCTACACTATTCAATTGGAAAACGTTTCTTTTGATTTGGTTGACCCCATTTCTTTGAAACACAAATTTGCATTGGTCGAATTTCAACCGAGCGATCCCATCTATATGTACGGAGTTCTTGTCGGTGAAGCCCTCGTAACCATCCCTCAAGGTGGTGTATTAACCACTGAAAACGTTAAACATAAAATTCAAAAGGTAGAAGGTAAAACAGCCCCATGGGAATGGACTGCTCCAGATACCTCGAAGTGGGAGAAAAGAACTTTTATGGGCTATCCACGCCCTGATGGTCAAGTTGGTACAGAGAACATTTGGTTGTTTTTCCCTCTGGTGTTTTGTGAAAATCGAAATATTGAAAAGCTAAAAGTAATCTTTGAAAAAGAATTTAATCCCCCTGAAAAAGAGCCTTTACAACAATTGCTTAGCCAACTTGTTCAAGGGAATACGGAACGGAACAGTCCAACAGAAAAAGTAGCACATAAAGCAAATCCCTACGATAATATCAAAGTTCGCTTTCTGACCCATCAAGGGGGTTGTGGTGGAACAAGACAGGACGCACAATCGTTAGCAAGATTATTGGCAGGTTACGTTAATAACCCCAATGTAGCCGGTGCTACCGTTTTGAGTTTAGGATGCCAAAACCTTGAAATTTCTGTATTTAAGGAAGCCCTTTCCGATTTACAAAAAGGAAATGAAAAACCCGTTTTAATTTTTGATCAACAAACAGAAGGAACAGTAGATGCGTTTTTATCTAAAATAATCTCACAATCTTTTGAAGAAATCCAAAAGGCCAATGAAATTAAACGAACTCCTTCACCTTTATCCAAATTAACCATTGGATTAGAGTGTGGAGGCTCCGATGGATTTTCAGGAATCACGGCCAACCCTACTCTAGGTCAAGTCTCTGATATTTTATCCGCTTTAGGGGGAAAAACCATACTCGCGGAATTTCCAGAATTGGCTGGTGTTGAACAAGAACTTGTCAACCGATGCACCTCCGATGCACTCGCTCAAAAGTTTTTAAGCTTAATGAAACAATATGAAAATGCTGCAGAAAAAGTGGGTTCTGGTTTTGACATGAATCCTTCACCCGGAAACATAAAAGATGGATTAATTACAGACGCTATGAAATCTGCAGGAGCGGCAAAAAAATCGGGGAATGCACCAATTCGTGAGGTGTTGGATTATACAGAATACGCAAATACGGATGGTGTTTCCTTATTGTGTACCCCAGGAAATGACGTAGAGAGTACCACTGCATTAGCCGGTTCGGGTGCAAATATTATCCTCTTTACAACAGGCTTAGGTACCCCTACAGGAAATCCAATCACTCCTGTCATCAAAGTGAGTTCCAACAGTATTTTGACCCAAAAAATGAATGACATCATCGATTTTGATTGTGGTACCATAATTACTGAAAAAAGAAGTCTGGAAGAAGTTGGAGAAGATTTGCTAGAATATATAATTGCTGTGGCAAGTGGGGATGAAATTCCCAAAGCAGTTCAGCTAAAACAACACGATTTTATTCCCTGGAAAAGAGGAGTTTCCCTTTAAGTATGAAATTAGGTATAGGCATCGTTGGAAATGGATCAATTGCTAAAATACATGCATCCTGTATCCTTGAACAATCCAATGCTTATCTCTGTGGGATTCTTACTCGAAATGGAAAACGCGCAAAAGAGTTCGCATCCACTTACAAAACCGAAGTGTTTACAGACTCCAGTGCTTTCTTCGCACAACCCAATCTCAATGCGGTTTGCGTTTGTAATGAAAGTGGACTTCATGGAGAGAGTTCGATAAGAGCTTTAAGTCATGGTAAACATGTTCTTTGTGAAAAACCACTAGAAACTACTCTATCTAAAATTGATTCCCTTATTCAAACCCTCCATAAATCAAAACTCAAACTAGGGGTCGTTTTTCAAAACCGGATGAACCCTGCCTACAGGGAATTCAAAGATTTCATTCAATCCGGTAAACTCGGAAAACTTTTACTTGTAAACACACAAATCAATTGGTATCGGGACGAGGACTACTACAAAAGTAATCCATGGAGGGGTACTCTAGAATTGGACGGTGGTGCTGCTCTGATGAATCAGGGTATCCACACTTTAGATCTGCTCCTCGATTTAATGGGAGAGGTCTCCACAGTTGGCGCACTTGTAGCGACCAAAACAAGACCCATTGAAGGAGAAGATCTTGCTGTAGCTCATTTTGAATTTCAAAATGGAGCTTTAGGAACTTTAAGCGCCGGAACTTCACTCTATCCGGGTTTTCCAGAATCTATTTCCGTTTATGGAAGCAAAGGAAATATGGTCTTTGAAGCAGGTCAGATTCATTCGTGTAGTCTTCCAGAATGGAGACCTAAAGAGAAACCTCAAGCAAATCAGGTAAATAACAGTCCAAAATTAAATAGTATAGCGCTGCATCAATCAATTTTAAATAACTTTATAGAAGCGATCGATCAAGACAAGCAACCTTTAGTTAGTGCTTTAGAAGCTCGGAAATCAGTCGCGCTTATACAGGCTATTTATCAAGCTTCTAAGACAAAACAAATAATCAAAATAGAAACCTTATGAAATATAGAATTTTATTTTTACTCACCTTAGTTATGAGCCTATGGTCTTGTGGTCAGAGCGAGTTCAAACTTACCACGGAAACAACCGCTCAAGCGAATGTGATCGCTAGTATGGAATTAACTGAAAAACTTAAGACTACACCTTTTAAACTTATCGCTCAGACTTCGGAGGGAAAAAGTGAAATCCCTTTTCAAATTGATGGATCCATGATTTATTGGAAAACTCCTGCTGAAAACGCAGAATATTCTATTGTTCTAGAAACCGCTTCTATAATGGAACCCATTCAAATGATGGAAAATGAAGGTCAGCTGGAAATCTATCAAAACAATACCAAAGTTGTAGGGTATCAAATGGCTGTTCAAGACGTTCCTGAAGGGGTTGACCCTGCTTATAAACGCAGTGGGTACTTACACCCTGTTAATACTCCAAAAGGGAAACGCCTAACTCAAATTCAACCTGAAGATCATTACCATCACTACGGCATCTGGAATCCTTGGACACATACTGTTTTCGAAGGCGATACTTTAGATTTTTGGAATCTCCGATCCAAACAAGGAACGGTTCGATTTGCTAAACTTTTAGAAAAAAATACTGGACCCGTATTTGGTGAATTTGAGGTTTTACATGAACATGTAGTACTGAAAGGCGAAGAGGAAAAAATTGCCCTTAACGAAAATCAACAAATTAAAGTCATCCCAATAGACAATCACCAATACCTTTTGGATATTAAAATTACTTACCAATGTGCTACGGATGAAGCATTCAACATCATAGAATACCGCTATGGTGGATTTGGATGGAGAACCACAGAGGAATGGGACAACCAAAACAGCAGAGTACTCAGTTCAGAAGGGAACACTCGAAAAAATGCTGATGGAAGTACGGCTCGATGGTGTATTGTAGAAGGAAAACTGGACGAGGGTCGTGGTGGTGCTCTCATGCTTTCTCATCCAGAAAATTATAACCATCCCGAACCCCTTCGGGTTTGGCCAGAGGATCAGTACGGCAGAGGGGATTTGTTTGTCAATTTTGCCACTACTAAAAATACGGACTGGACTTTTCATCCAGGGGAAGAATACGTTTTGCAATATCGTCTACTGGTATTCGATGGAACTATGGATGAATCATCTGCCGAAGAAGCTTGGAAACAATTTGCAAAACCATTAGTTTATACTCTAAAATAAAACCTTATTCTCATGAAAAATAATACACTTAATCGTCGCTCCTTCATTAAAAAAACATCCACAACAGCTTTTGCCGCAGCTGCAATCCCCACGATAGTTCCTTCCTCTGTTTTTGGAAAAAACGCACCGAGTAATCGGATTCAGATAGGACAAATCGGTTGTGGTAGAATCGCTAGAGTGCATGATATGCCCGGAACCATGCAACACGAAAGCGCTCAAATGGTTGCCGTTTGCGACTTGGATCAAAATCGATTAAAAGACGGAAAAGTACTTGTGGATTCTTTTTACCAAGAAAAAGGGCAAAAAGTGGACACCAAAATGTTTGATAATTATCAAGAGTTGATCGCTCACAAAGATATTGACGCTGTTATCATCAGTACACCTGACCACTGGCATGCTCAACCTGCCATAGAAGCGGTTCTTGCCAAAAAACATGTGTATTTACAAAAACCCACCTCATTAACCGTCCAAGAGGGAAGACTTTTAAGTTCGATAGTTCAGGAACAAAAAGTTACTTTTCAAGTTGGTACTCAGCAGCGTTCCTCACCTCAGTTCAGGTATGCAGCAGAACTCGTCCGTAATGGAAGAATTGGAAAAATTCATACGGTTAAGGTAGGACTCCCGGGTGACCCCTCAGGTCCAATTGCCCAAACTGAAGCCATTCCAGCAGCCTTAAATTATGATGCTTGGTTAGGATCTACTCCCGAGATGGAATACTCTGAAATGTTAGTGCATCCTAAAGTAGGATACGACCGTCCCGGTTGGTTACGCAAAGAACAGTTTGGAGCTGGTATGATTACTGGATGGGGACAACATCATTTTGATTCAGCAGCATGGGGAATGAATACCGAATATACTGGACCAATAAGTGTTGAAGCAGTTGCTCAATTCCCAAAATATGGAAGTTGGGACGTTCATGGAGATTTTATGGTGAAAGCAGAATATCAAAATGGGATCACCATGTTTACTAGCGGAGGATTCCCTAATGGAATTCGATATGAAGGGGAAGAAGGATGGATCTTTGTGACGCGCGGAGCGTACAGAGCTACGCCCTCAGATCCTATTCCTGAAAGAAATGGTGTGAAATCCTTAGACGCAAGTGATCCACGGATTTTAGAATCTGTAATAGGACCCAATGAAATTCACCTATACGAAAGTAAAGAGCAACACGGTAACTGGCTGGATTGTATCAAAAGTGGTGAAGAACCCATCTCTCCAGTTGAAATTGGACACCGAGCCTGTTCGGTATGTTTAATCAGCCATGTCGCTATGAAGCTCCCAAGAAAATTAAATTGGGATCCTAAAGCAGAGCTTTTCCTCAATGATGCAGAAGCAAACAGCTATTTGAGTCGACCTCAAAGAGCCCCATATGGCACAGCGAATATTCAATACTAATGAAAAAATATAGTTTCGTTTTCCTTATCCTTCTTTGGTCTGCTTGTTCCTCTCCAGAAAAGAGAATTCAATGGATAACTTTGGATCCTGGACATTTTCATGCTGCTTTAGTCCAAAAAACAATGTATCCTGAAATTAATCCCGAGGTTCACGTTTATGGAACGTCCAGTGCTGATTTGGATTTACATCTAAACCGAATAGAAGCCTATAACCAGCGTGATGAAAATCCAACTTCATGGAAATCGGTAGTTTACGATAAAGAAGATTTTTATGAGCGTTTTAAAAAGGAAGCAAAAGGTTCAGTAGTCATGCTTTCGGGAAACAATAAAAAGAAAACCGAATACATCCTCAATGCTATTGAAAATGGCTTTCATGTCTATGCAGACAAACCTATGGTAATTCATCCCGAGGAATATAAAGCCTTAGAAAAGGCTTTTCTCATTGCTCAGGAAAAGAATTTACTCCTTTACGATATCATGACAGAACGTTCTGAAATCACTACAGTTCTTCAAAAAGAACTTTCTCAAATGAAAACCGTCTTTGGAACTCTGGTGGAGGGGAACGAAAACGCTCCTGCGATAGTAAAATCCTCCGTACATCATTACGCCAAAGAAGTCTCTGGCAAACCACTTATCCGTCCCGCTTGGTTCTTTGATACTACACAACAAGGAGAAGGTCTGGTAGATGTAAGTGCACATTTAGTAGATCTCACTTTTTGGGAATGTTTCCCAAATCAACCCATAAAGAAAGAAGATCTTAAGCTGGTAAGTGTTCAACGATGGCCCACAAAATTAAGTCCAAATGACTTTAAACAGGTTACGGGTTTATCGGAATATCCAGATTATTTATCTCCCTATATCGAAGAAGATACCCTCCGAGTTTATGCTAATGGAGCAATGAATTATACCCTAAAGGGACATCACGCTAAAGTAGAAGTTCTTTGGAATTTTAAAGCTCCTACAGGAACTGGAGATACGCATTATTCGATCATGAGGGGTTCAAAAGCAAATTTAGAAATTGTCCAAGGTGCCTTTGAAAATTACGTGCCTACACTTTATGTAAATCCAACCGATTCCTTTGATGAAAATGCTCTTTCAGATGCTATTGAGGCATTGTCTAAAACCTATGCTGGTATTACGCTTGAAAAACTTGATTCTCGTTGGCGTATCCATATCCCTGAGTCCTTGCGTGAAGGACACGAGGCGCACTTTGCTCAAGTCACACGTCGTTTTATTCAATTTTATAAAGATCAAAAAATACCCGATTGGGAAATCACCAACATGCTCAGTAAGTACTATTTAACAACCAACGCTTTAAAACTTGCTCAAAGTAATGCCGCCAAGAAATAATACTAATTCTTTAATACATAAGAAGTTTTTAAATTAATCTACACAACACATGAAATTAAAATTAACTAGCCTCCTTCTTTTGGGGTTGATTTTCAACTTTGGTTTTGCCCAAAATGAAATTCTACTCTGGAGTCAAGGTATTCCCGGAGGAATCGATACAAAAGAAGTAGAGGAATTCAAAAGTGGAGATAAAAACGGGGAAATTTTAAGAATTCACCAAGTAGTAACTCCTAGTTTAAAAGTATATCTTGCTCCTCAAGAGAAAGCCACGGGTGCAGCCGTTTTGATATGCCCGGGAGGAGGTTATAAAATTTTAGCCATCGATCATGAGGGTTATCAAGTAGCTGAATGGCTCAACAGTATCGGAATCTCAGCTTTTGTTTTAAAATACCGATTACCAGACGATCGCATCATGGAAGATAAAAAAGTTGGTCCCCTTCAAGATGCGCAAAAAGCTTTAAGAATGATACGAGAAAATGCCAACGCTTGGGGGCTACAACCCGATAAAATTGGTGTAATGGGATTTTCAGCCGGAGGTCACCTTGCTGCTACTTTGTCAACTCAATACGACAAAGTGGTTTATCCTAAAGAGAATGCTATTTCCGCTCGACCTGATTTTTCTATTCTTGTCTATCCAGTAATCTCAATGAAAAACGGTCTGACCCACGCTGGATCAAGAACAAACTTATTGGGAAATTCCCCTGCTCAAACAACTGTAGAAGAATTTTCAAACGAACTACAAGTTGATGAAAATACCCCCCCTACTCTTTTAATCCATTCGTTGGATGATCTCGCAGTTCCGATTGAAAATAGTATGGTTTATCTAGAAAAACTTAAAGAGCATAAGGTTTTTAGTGAAATGCATGCTTTTTCTGATGGTGGCCATGGATACGGCTTAGGAAGAGGTGGATCCCAAGAGTTCTGGTCAAAAAATGCCGAAAATTGGTTAAAAATAATTCTAAAAAAATAAAGCAATGGAATACAGGAGATTTGGACGAACAAATTGGCAACTCAGCGAAATCGGCTATGGCATGTGGGGTATGGGAGGCTGGAAGGAATCGGATGATATACAATCCATGGAATCCTTAAATCTAGCCGTAGAAAAAGGGGTTAATTTTTTTGATACTGCTTGGGGCTATGGGGAAGGTCACAGTGAGCGATTATTGGGAAAACTCCTTCAGAACCATCCAGAAAAAAAACTGTATACTGCCAGCAAAATTCCTCCAAAGAATTTTAAATGGCCAGCAAGACCAAATTATACCCTCGAAGAATCTTATCCAGCAGAACATATTCGAGCGTATACCGAAAAAACACTTCAAAACTTAAAACAGGAAACTATTGACCTCATGCAATTTCATACCTGGGATGAAGGGTGGTCAAACCGAGAAGAATGGCAACGCACCGTTGAGGACCTAAAAAAAGAAGGTAAAATTGGGGCTATGGGAATTAGCATGAATCGATGGGAACCTGAAAATGGTATTGAAGCACTTGAAACTGGTTTTATTGATGCTGTTCAGGTCATCTATAACATTTTTGATCAAGCACCCGAGGATCGTCTTTTCCCATTTTGTGAAGCCAACGATATTGCTGTTATTGCACGTGTACCTTTTGATGAAGGAACGCTAACGGGTTCAATAACTCGAGAATCTACTTTTCCTGAAGGAGATTGGAGAGGGACGTATTTTGTTGCAGAAAATCTGAATGCTAGTGCGGATCGAGCGGACTTATTACGCCCCTTAATCCCAGAAGATTCCGATATGGCAACCCTCGCCTTAAGGTTTATTCTTGAAAATAAAACTGTTGGAACGATTATCCCCGGCATGCGGAAACAACGTAATGTTTTGGCAAATACGAAATGTAGTGATGGTGTACCCATGGATGCCGAACTTTATGCAAAACTAAGAACCCATCGTTGGGATCGAAAACCTACAACTTGGTCACAATAAAGAACATGAATCTAGATGCCCTTCCCAGTATAGAATTTATGCCTGGTTACCACGGTAAAATGGTGCATGGTGAACATTTTACCTGGGCTTTTTGGACTGTAGAACAAGATGCTGTCGTCCCCGAACATCAACATCCACAGGAACAAATGATGTATGTCGTAGAGGGTGAATTTGAATTTACTCTTAATGGAACTACCCAGGTTTATTCCGCGGGTGATCTCGTTTCCATTCCCTCACAGAGTCTCCATGGTGGTAAAGCCTTGACTCCATGCAAACTAATGGATGTTTTTAGTCCTGTTCGAGAAGATTATAAATAGCTATGGAAATTGATTTAGTAGGAAAAAACGCCTTGGTTGGTGGAAGCAGTAAAGGTATTGGTCGTGCCATAGCTCAACGTTTAGCAGCATCTGGAGCCAGCGTCACCCTTATGGCGCGTAATAAAAACCTATTGCAAGATGTGGTTTCTCAACTCGATACTTCAAAAGGACAAAAACATCAGTTTTTGGTTGTTGATTTCTCTAACTACAACGCATATCAGAAATTGATTGAACACTATTTTAAATCCAACACCGTTGATATATTAATCAACAATACCCAAGGTCCGAGAGCAGGAGGGGCACTAGAACTCTCTATTGAGGATTACCAAGCGGCATTTGATTTACTCTTTAAATGTGCTGTTTATACTACTAATCTTGCTTTACCGCATATGCAACAGCAACATTGGGGACGGATTATTAATGTGGCTTCCATATCAGTGCGCGAACCCATTAATTACTTGGCGCTCTCCAATAGCTTACGAGCTGCATTAGTCACTTGGGCAAAAAGCATCTCTCTAGACGTTGCTTCAGATCAAATCACCGTCAACAATACCTTAACAGGCTATTTTGACACGGAACGTATTGCAGAACTGAATGCACAAAAAGCAATACAGCTGGACCGCTCCCCCTCTGAGGTTCGTGCAGCAATGGAAGCTTCGGTTCCTATGAAACGAATCGGAAAGCCTGAAGAGTATGCCAATTTAGTATGTTTTTTAGCCTCAGAACAAGCCAGCTATATTACGGGTACCAATATTCCTATTGATGGGGGCTTGTTGAAATCGTTTTAGAGAAGGAATTGACCCCATGAACTAAAAGCAAAAAAAAATACTCTACATTTTCTGAGAAGTTCTTAGCTTTATGGTCTTAAAATTTAAAGCATTTTTAATGAAAAAAAAAAAGCTTTTTGCCCTTGTTTTCATTTTAGTATTGGGTTATAAAAACATCACTTCACCTGTTCCCTCAGAATCTACATCTGAACCCATAGGAGTTAATAACGTTGCTTATAAATGGGGACAAATGGCACTGACAGCCACTGCAAATGATACGGAACGCTTTAAACCCAGGCCAACCATCACCTCTCGCTATCTAGGCTTAATTTTTGTTGCGGTATTTGACGCTTGGTCACGTTATGATCAAAAAGCCATTCCAGTCTATTTAAACGAGGTTTCCAGAAGACCAGAAAATGAACATACTTTAAAAAACAAAGAAATAGCCATAAGTTATGCTGCATTAGGCGCTATGAATGAATATTATTTCACTGACAAAGCATTGTTTAGTGACTTTATGCTTGAATTAGGCTTGGATCCCAACAACCAAAGTTTAGACCCTACTACCCCAGAGGGCATAGGTAATCTGGCTGCTCTAGCGGTCATAGAAGCAAGAAAAGGAGATGGAGCCAATCAATATGGAGAAGAAGAAGGATCCAATGGAGAAGCGTATTTTAACTATGTGGGTTATGAACCCGTTAATTCTGCAGATAAAAATGTCGATCCAAATCGTTGGCAACCCAAATATTTTTCTGATGGCAAAGGAGGAGAATATGCGCCTGGTTGTTTGACTCCTTTTTGGGACAAAGTGAAGCCTATTGCCTTAAAATCTGGAGATCAATTTAGACCCGGTCCTCCCCCACTTATTGGCTCTGCTCAACTCGAAAAAGAAGTTCAAGAAGTAATTGAGATGCAGGCAAATTTGACAGACTACCAAAAAGCCCTTGTTGAGTTTATGAGAGACGGACCTCAGTCGGTACAACAGGCAGGGCATTGGTTAAAATTTGCTCAGGATGTCTCGCGAAGAGATCAACACACTTTAGATCAAGATGTTAAAATGTATTTCTTCAATCAAGTGGTTGCCATGGATGCATTTATAGCCTCTTGGGATTCTAAAATGTTCTATGATTACGCCAGACCCTATGCATTAGTTCATGAATATTATGAAAATCAGATAATCAAAGCTTGGGGTGGGGAAGGAAAAGGCATGATAGAAATGAAGGGGGAACAATGGAGACCCTATTCTCCTGAAACCTTCTTATGTCCGCCTTTTCCCAGTTATGTATCTGGTCATAGTACCATCAGTGGGGGTTGTGGAGAGGCATTAAAAATTTGGACTGGAAATGATCAATTCGGTTCAGAAGCAAAATTAGTTGCTGGTGCAATGACTGAACCCAACCATTTAGGAGATACCATTACCTTAAAATTCCCAACTTTTACGGAAGCCGCCGAAATGGCAGGAATTTCGAGGGTTTTGGGAGGTTATCACATTCAAGCCGATAATGTAGCTGGCTTGGAATTGGGACGAAATGTTGCTCGTGAGGTTTGGAATTTTTACAAATCCCATCTTGGAGAGGAATAGTCTTCCTACTCTTGATTTCTCGAATAAACGGGAATAAAAATAACCCTGGAAGTTATTCTTTTTCACAAGGGTTTCTTACTTTGAATACCTAAGATCAATTTCAATCTCCGTTTTAAAAACAATTTTTACGATATTGTAAGAAAAACGGCATGTATAAATCCCTGATTTTTTCTCTATTCGTAGTTCTCAGTACAACAAGTAAAGCGCAGGATAAAAAACCTTTAGATTCTATTGTTTCAAAATATGAATCCAACCATGGGCTACTGATAACTTACCTTAAAGGCGATAAATTATATTTGGAACTGCAAGATAGTTTATTGGAAAAAGACTTGCTCATGGTAACCCGTTATGTGCAACTCCCTTCCAATTTTAATGCCTACACCAATGCAGGCTCTAAATCCAGCCAACTTTTAATTCGCTTTTCAAAACGAGGCGATCGGATTCTACTTACACAACATTCTTATGTCAATACAGCAGCGGAAGAAGACCCTATAAGTTTGAGTGTGGAACAAAATAATTACCCTCCTATTTTAGGAGCATTTACAATAGAAAACAAAGAATCCAATCGCTATCTTTTTGATGTTAGTGATTATTTTAATTCCGATGCACCTGGTTTTAATGTGATTCGAAAAAGTCTTAAAAAAGAATATGGACTGGGTAGTATAGACAAAAAAAGGAGTTTTATTGATGAGGTTAAAAGTTTTCCAAAAAATACAGAGATACGCCATACATTAACCTATGCAGCCTCTTCACCCCCAGCAGGCAATCAAGCCGAAACACTTAGTTTTCAAATGAATCATTCCATCATAGCCTTGCCAGAAGACCCCATGCAGGCTCGCTATGAAGATTCCCGAGTAGGCTGGTTTACCTTAAAACAATACAATTACAGTTCGGATGCGTTAAAATCGGATGAAGTAAAACTAATTCGAAGATGGCGTTTGGTCCCCTCCGATATGGAATCCTATAAAAATGGAGAATTGGTAGAACCTGTAAAACCTATTGTGTATTATCTCGATCCGGCTACTCCATTAAAATGGAGACCCTATTTTAAGAAGGGGATTGAGGATTGGAATTCCGCTTTTGAAAAGGCTGGTTTTAAAAATGCAATTCTCGCTAAAGACCCCCCGACAAAAGAAGAAGATCCAGACTTTAGTCCAGAAGACAGTCGGTACTCCACGGTACGATATGTAGCATCAACCACTCGAAATGCCACCGGACCCAGTGTGTCTGATCCAAGAACAGGTGAAATTATTGAAAGTGACATCATTTGGTATCACAACCATTTGCGTTCTTATAGAAATCGCTATTTATTAGAAACTGGTGCAGCGAATCCGAAAGCAAGAACACTAGACACTCCCGAGGAAGAAATTGGAGAGATGATGCGAAGAGTTATTTCTCATGAAATCGGTCATGCTTTAGGATTGCCCCACAACATGAAAGCCAGTTCGGCCTATCCAGTCGATTCCCTCCGATCGGGAAATTTTACCCAAAAAATGGGAATAGCAACCACAATAATGGACTATGCACGTTACAATTACATTGCTCAACCAGGGGATAAAAACATTCGCTTTGTTCGCCAATTAGGCCCTTATGACGATTATGCTATAGAATGGGGATACCGTTATTTTCCTACGGAAACTTCGGAAACTGAAAAAGTTTATTTAAAACGAATGGTGGATGAAAAAAGCACAAATCCTATTTATATGTTTGGTTACAATGGTTTTGATCCCGATTCTCAAACCGAAAACATTGGGGATGATCCCATTAAAGCGAGTAACTACGGATTAAAAAATTTAAAAATTGTAGCTTCCAATTTAGAGAAATGGACAACCAAAAACGGCCAATCCTATGACGATTTGGAGGAATTGTATGCAGAACTCATCAGCGTGTACAGAAGGTATCTCTATCATGTAATTAGAACCCTTGGTGGGGTACATGAAACCCTACTCAATAAAGGGCAAGAACTCCTTCCCTATGAAAATGTGAACCGCTCTCAACAATTGGAGGCACTTCATTTTTTAGAACAACATCTTTGGACAACTCAAACCTGGTTAATGGAACCCTCTTTAATTTCAAAAATTAAAGAAGCAGGGGGATTAGAACTCCTACAAAACCTTCAGCGTTCTGCTTTAAATAGAATTTTAAGTAAGGATTTACTAAACCGAATGCTTTCTACCCAGACCACTTTAGTTGGGACGGGTTTGAGTCCAGACCAATTGATCAATTCCCTTTACACTTCCCTATTTGAAAAAATTACTTTAGTGGACGATTCCCTAATGGCTCTTCAAATTCACTTTGTAAATCAACTTACTACTTTAATTGAAGAGGATGAGGTAAACCCAAGAATTAAAACAACCCTCGCTGCTCAAAAAAGAATCCTTCATAAACGTGCTCAAAAGGATTCTAAAACCTCAAATCTTCTTTTGAAAAATCATTATCACTATATTTCAAAAATGACCGCTGCTGATCGAAACTAGACGCAGTAAAATAATAATTCCCCCTCAACTGCAACCTTTTTAACTAAAGTTGCGTCTTACCAATAAGAACTCAATCCGTTTTGACAATACGAACACTTTACCCAAAAGAGTCCGAACTCATCAAAAAAGCAAAAGCTGATGATCGAGTTGCACAACTCATGCTGTATAATCAACATGCCCAGAAAATGCTAGCTGTAACCCGATATTATGTCAAAGATTTACAGCATGCTGAAGATGTTTTAATGATCGCTTTTTACAAAGCATTTACCCGAATTCACCAATTTAAGAATGAGATTAATTTTGAAGGATGGTTACGAAAAATCATTGTCCACGAAGCCCTTTCGTTTTTGAGAAAAAATTCCAACTTGATTGTAACTACAACTGATACAACATATGAAGACAAGGACTACTATGAATTAGTAACTGAGGAGGATGGAGAGGATATTCAGCAGGTAATTGACCGTTTGCCAGAAAATCAAAAAATTGTTTTTGTACTCTACGCGATAGAAGGCTATTCGCATCAAGAAATTGCAAAATCATTACATATTCCAATTGGAACCTCCAAATCCTATTTATCTAGGGCTCGTGAAAAACTTCAAAAGAAACTACACAAAACCTATTTTAAAAAAAATGGAAAAGCATAAAATTGACTCCTTTATAAAAGAAAAGCTTGAAGAAAAGCGAATTCTTCCCTCCGAAAAACTATGGGAATCATTGGAAAAAAAATTAGACAGGAACCGATCAAAAAGAAAGCTTCGAGCCTTTATTTTTGGAGCTGCAGCGGTATTTACACTCTTGGTGGGTCTAGGTAGTCTCTTTCTTTTTCAAAAACCCCAACGCAATCCCATAGAGAAAAAACAAGTCTTCACCCCTTTAGATTCAACCCTTGTACAGAATCCTTTAAATATTAACTTTCCAGAAAAGCCCTCTGATTCTTACTTCTCAAAAAAAACAAGTAAACTCGCCTCCCTAAAAACGATTAGACCTCGAAATATGGTTTCCTTTAAAATTCACCCCAACCGCTCTCTAGTCAATCTCAAACCGATTACAACTCCATTTGAAACAGGATACACCCATGTTGAGCTCAACCAAGACAGTCTTTTAGATCTGGAAACCGAGGAACTCATTCGAATAGCTTACGCAAAATTAGATCAATACGAAAAAGAAAAATCTAGGAAAAGAGAAGAGGCACTTTCGCTATTATTCTCCATAGAACAAGAACTCAATACGGACACCTATCTCAAACAGAAAGTAATCGAAATAATTAAAAACAGCTATTCAAAAATAAATATCGCGCAAAATGAAAACAACTAAACAATCCCTCGGTCTAAGGAAAACTTTTCAATCCCTCAAGCATTATCCAATACGGGTTAGCTTTTTATTTTCATTACTGTTTTTTAGTTTAAATGCTCAATCTCAAAGTGATGACCTCTTAGAACAACCCAAAACAATTGGATTAAAAACGTTTAAAACACTCTCTGTCAATTCGGGAATTGTTTTGAATCTAATCCCCTCTGATCAAAATAAGATGATTGTTTACGGCGATCGTTATAATAGCGTGGTCATTAAAGAAAAAGGAGAAACGCTAAAAATCAATATTCGATTTTCAGAGCTTATTCATTTTGATCAACCTTTTATTGATTTATATTATTCCGAACAACTTGAAAACATAAAACTTCATCAAGGGTCTGTAGTAGAAGCCGTCCGCCCTATTAAAACTTCGCAGCTTTTACTAAAAGCACATGAGGGAAGTCAATTCACAGGTGAGATTAAAGCGAATTTTTTAAACTCAAAAGTCCATACGGGGAGCTTTTTGAAACTTTCAGGTCATGTGCAAAATCATCTTTTAAAAGTTCGAACCGGCGGTGTATGCCTTTCCCAAGACCTTATCACAGAACAAACGATCGTAAATGCTTCCACTGGAGGGGATGGAATAATCTATTCTGAAAAAGAAGTCTTTGCTAAAGTTGTTTTGGGTGGATATATCAGCATTTCGGGTAACCCAAAAAAAATTAATGCTTCTAGACTTTTTGGTGGTGAGATCTTAGATAGTAGATACGTGAACAATACCAAAATTAAACGATACAACTTCAAACATCAACAAAGAAAAAACTAATTATACCACACCGTTAAATTCAATTCTTATGAAAAAATCAAACGCAATTTACTTTCTACTCTTTCTTTTTATCGGGTCAATTATTATTGCTCAAGATGCTGAAAATCAATATCTAAATAAACGCCTGGCTGAAGAAATAAAGCAAATAGAAGAACAAGAACGCAACCAGCTCAAAGAGAAAATCAAAGAAATCAATGATCGGTATTCAAATGATGAAATCACTCAAGTTGTAGCAGACAGTTTAAAACTTGCCTTTGCAGAACAAACCGCTGAACAGATTGAAACAAGAACTCTTGAGAAAAAAATGGAATTATTCGATGAAAAAGAGTCCGACAATAAGATCGTCTGGAATCCTAAGACTGAACGAAAAATCAACAATAGGTTAAACCGTTTCGAGAAAAAAAATTATCTCTCAAGTGACCTCGTCTTTGCACTTGGAATTAACAATCTCGTTGATGCTTCCTCACAGCTGGAGTATTTAGAATTTGACTATCTAAAATCTCATTTTATTGAATTGGGATGGGCGTGGAAAACGAATCTTATTCCAGAAAGTACTTTATTAAATCTACGGTATGGTTTTTCATTTCAGTTTAATTCTTTAACTACCCGAGACAATCGGATGTTTGTTTCCTATGATGGAAATGTCGAACTCCTCCCCATCGACTCTTCAATATATAACCACCGTGCCAAACTAAATTACTCCAATCTGGTGATTCCGATTCATCTGGAGATTGGTTCTAGAAATAGAAGAAAGCATAGTTATTCCGAAAATGGCAGCACAGTAAACTACTATTACAATCCCAATTCATTACTAATAGGTGCAGGGGTTTATGGTGGCTTACGTCTGGGTGGTAAGCAAAAACTCAAAAGCAATACTGAAGGTCATTTAGCCGTTTCAGAGGAATTAAACTTATACGATATCGCATATGGGTTTAGTGGCTACATCTCTTTTCCAAAATTCATCACCCTCTATGGGAAACTCGATGCCTCTCCCCTTTTTAAAAACCAATCCAACCCTTCACATAATGTATCCTTAGGACTTCTATTTGGTCTTTAATAAGAATCCAAAAGGGTTTGAATAATTTCAAAAGCCGTTTCAGCCATACGGTTGCCTTTCTCGTCCAAAAGGGGATTGATTTCACACACTTCCAATGCGACTACTTTCCCAGAGGCTTGAATTCCTTTAATTAAATCGATAACCTCCACAGGATCGAATCCTTTAGGCACTGGAGTCCCAGTTCCACGAGAGATTAAATCACAATCCAATGCATCGACATCAAAAGAAATATAGATTAAATCTACGTCCTTTAGCTGAACTAGGGCCTCGTTTACACATGCAGTTAAACTGCGATATCTAATTTCGTGTACGGGATAATTTTTAATTTGATTTAAGCTCATGATCTCTTTTTCCTCTTCTTCGATATCACGCACACCAAAATAAATCAAATGTTGTGATTTTAGAATTGGACAAACGGTTCCCATGTTTTTGAGTCGCTCCCAATCCGATCGGGCTAGATCACTTACGTCATTTCTTTTATATTCAATATTATCAATAGCCAATGCTGCCGCCAAAGGCATCCCATGTACATTTCCTGAAGGAGTACTAAAAGGAGAATGCAAATCGGCATGTGCATCTATCCAAACCGCTCCAATCGTTTGCTCAGGAAAAGCACATTGAATCCCGGCAAGTGAACCAAGAGCTGAGGAGTGATCCCCTGATAGTATTAATGGGAGAAACCCTTCTTGCAACACTTTTACTGTAGCATTTTTAACACGTTCACATTGTTTCGCTACGAAATTGATACGTTTGGCGGTACTGTTTTGATCTTTATTATAAACAGTCTCATTATGAGTGGGGAGGTCTTCAAAGGGATAACGGTTAAAAAAATCACTCCCCAAATTTATTGCGGCTATTTCTAGAGCGTCTATACCCATGTCTGAACCCCGTGTGCCAGCTCCAATATCAGAACGATTTTTTAAAACTTTAATCGACTTCATCCTTTTGCAGATTTTAACCAAAATTACACTCAAAAATAAAACCCTTTGCCAATTCCATTTTTTATCTTTGGCTAAATTTAAAGATTATGTCCTTTTCACAATTGTATTCTCCCGCCTTCAGAGAAAGAAATAGAGATCATTTTGCAGCTATAGTTCGCATTGCGCTTTCTGATGGAATCATTTCAGAAGAAGAAGAAGCTTTTATTAACCGAACTGCCATTAATTTAGATATTGAAGAAAGCGAAGTCGCCAAAATAAAAGCCAATCTGGATGCTTATCCCATCAATCCCCCTGCTACCCGAGAAAGAAGATTGGAAAGGCTATTCGATCTTTCTCGAATGGTTTTTGCAGATCATATTGCTGATGATGCAGAGAGAAATTTACTAAAGCGCCTTGTGATTGGTCTCGGATTTCCTACCGAAGATGTTAATGAAATTATCGAAAAATCTTTTATCGAAATCCAAAAAGGAAGTAGCGAAGAGGATTTCGTTACTTCATTTAAATAAAAAAGGAATCCCTAAGCTTCTAATTTCACTTTCAAAACAATGGCTTCTCCAATGAGGCCGATGCCTGCATTAAAGGTTGCCAAAGCACCCGTGCCCCAATAAAACCAATTGAAGTCATTTTGAGACTTAAAAATAATGGCTTCCCCAAGCAAAGATAGGCCTAGACCCAAAAGTAACATACCACTGATTGAATAGATCAACCAGTGGTTTTTTATTTTTTTTTTAGACTGAATTTGTTGATTCATAAATTATAATATTGTGTCAATATGCTTTAAAATCCGATATTGAGTATCTAATTTCTTCATCAGCAATCAATTCACTGATATCAAAAAATATTGAGGTAGGGAATCCATACGTTGGATCGTATTCAATCTCTTCAACAGCAGGATTTAATTTGCGCTGCTCTTCAATAAATTCAAACAATCCGTCAATGGTTCTGAATACCGTAGAGTTTTCCACTTCCCCTATCGGAGTTCCAGCAACAGTAAAAACTTTATTGTCACGTACTTCAATGCGCTTTGGTTCTCTATACTCTTCGGTACAAAAGCAATCTATTTGAAAAGTATAATCATAGTCATTAAAATCATAATCACTCCAGACTTCTTTCTCTTCAGGAGTTTCCACTTTTGCTTCTTTTCCACAAGAAACTATTACAAAAGAGAGTGCGAATAAGCCGATAAGATATTTTAGTTTCATAGGGTTTGTTTTTTTAGAAGTCAATCACATATACTATACCAGAACTTACAATTCATATTTTTTTGATCTAAAGTAGGAAGCCAGACCAAGTAGAAAAATAATTACTACGGCATAGTAAACAAAATTCGGTGTGATAATTTTATCCCCACTAGCATAAGAATGCAATCCAACAAGATAAAAATTAACTCCAAAATAAGTCATCAAAATACTGGCAAAAGCGATAACACTCATTAGATTAAAAATCCAAAGCCCTCGGAGTCCAGGAATCAATCGCATATGTATTACAAAAGCATAAACCATGATACTTATAAGTGCCCAAGTCTCTTTTGGATCCCAACCCCAATAACGTCCCCAACTTTCATTCGCCCACATGCCCCCGAGAAAATTCCCAATGGTAAGCATGATTAAACCAACAGTAAGCGCGAGTTCATTGATGATGGTTAACTCCTTTATTTGTAGTTTTATTTTCTTCTGGTTTTTTGTAGATGCGATTATCATTAATAACAGCGATACGACCCCAATAATCATCCCCAATGCAAACGGACCATAACTTCCTACAATTACCGCTACGTGAATCATCAACCAATAACTATCGAGTACTGGCTGCAAATTGGCAATAGCTGGATCCATCCAATTCCAATGCGCGATCATCAAAATCATCCCTGCTACAAAAGCCGTAGAAGCCATGGTAAGAGTAGATTTTCTGCCAAATACCAAACCAAAGAATTGAGTTGCCCAAGCCACATAAATCATCGATTCGTAAGCATCACTCCAAGGCGCATGTCCCGAAATATACCAACGGGCTACTAAACCTGTTGTATGCATAATAAAGAGAAGGAGCATCAAGATTTTAAATCCACTTACAAGGATTGATATCAATCTGTTAGAATTAAATATTTGAACAATTAATACTATAAAAAATAAAGTCCCTGCATAGATATACCAACTGTATAATTTCTTAAAAATGTCATACTTATTGTATTGTATTTCAGCTTTGATTTTGTCTTCTGATGGCAATACTTCACTGCCAAACTTTTTCTGAAAACCGTGAATACTTTCCAATAAATTATCCGCTTGTTCGTAATCTTTATCTTGCTGAGCTAAACGAAGTGATTGGAAATACAATGGCAATATGTTTTTCACATACAACGAATCTTTTCCAGTAAAGTTAGCCTCACTCAATTCAGGATATGAAATCCATTTATTATTGGGATCGTTTGGAATTGGAAATATCCGCATGATTTTTCCCTCCAAAGCAGAATACAATAAATTTACTCGTTTATCGATCTCGATAAAGTCTTTCTGAAACTGATTCGGGACTGCAGCACGATAGGCAGCCTCCAATTGCGGAGCTATTTTGTAATTCCCTTCGGTATCAAAAAAAGATAGTAAAGGAGCAAACTTATCTTTTGCTCCCCTACTCAATAGTTTTCTCAAGCTGTCATTCCCTCGCTTTAAATAAACCATGGGGACGTTATACCACACTGCGGGATTATTCATTATGGAGAGCAATACCTGATCGGAATTAAGCCCTTTGTAAGTATCCGATTTACTCACCTTACGGAGAAGCTCAGAGGAAAAAGTATTTGCAGGCTTCATCCGACCACCAGCATCTTGAATAATTAGGGAACCAAATTTTTCAGCATGCGCTAATGAAAAAGCATCTGCTTGAATAATCGAATCAAAATCTAGGGAGGTCTTTTGTGCATGGGTGTGTTCTTGTGCAGCACTTGGAAACGGAGCGAATGACAACAACAGCAGTAAAATTGTTAAAGTCTTTTTTTTCAAATTGATTTTATCTAGACTTGTTGACAAGTCTTTAAATCTGGTTTTTCCGATAAAGAAAATACCAATCATACTTAAGTACAATAACATATATCCAGCATAGGTCAGCCAAGTACCCCACCAATCGTGATTTACAGAAAGTATGGTTCCTTTTTCATCTGGATTAAAAGAGGCTTGAAAAAATCGATATCCTTTATAATCCAATACATGGTTCATGTAAATATCATAATCAAAAGCCTCATCATCTTCCACAGTGATTCTGCTCATAAACGAGGCGTAACTTTTTTCAGTTCCTGGATATTTTTCTGCAATAAAGTCATTCAATCGGATAGCAAAGGGGAGTTCAATCGGTAATGATCCAAACTGTAAATAAAATTCCAAACCTCCAACATTAACTTTTTTAGGCTCATTCGTAACGCCTTTTCCCCCCAAAAGGGTAATGACTTCTTCTTCTCCTTTTGAAGACACTTCAATTCTCAATGCATTTTGAACACCTTCTCCTTGAGTATCCGCTTTTACGATATCAAAAGAACCCCTCAAAGCAGGTTCTGGGATCACAAATTGAAAATTGGGAAGTGTATATAACGATCGTAACTGAAGCGGGGATTCTGTATTGGCCTCTAAACTCCCCTGAAACTGATCTGCCATTCTCATAAACTGACCTGAAAATGGAGAATCTATGGTATACAGTCCATCTTCTAATTTGATGTTGATCGCTCCTTCTTGTTCTTTGTTTAAGGAAAAAAGGATGTTGTGTATGTTTACCAGTTCCCCTTCTTTTAAATAATGATCATGTCGGTTTCCATCACCAGCCTCAACGATTTTGAGATAACGTTCTCCCGTTTCATCTAGGACCAAACCTTCCGTTGCATTTTCTAAAAAATCAACATAACGGATCGAAAATTCTTGTCCGTTAAAATCATTTTTCCAATTAAACGTATTGTTTACATGCTCAGATAGTAATAAATCTCCTTGAAGTTTTTTTCTTCTTGGTTCACCATTCATATCTCCGTCAACAAATACAGTCAAATACGTTTTTTCAGATAAAAATTGATTTTCAGTCACTCCCTCACGAATAGGCATGACTCCCTCAAAACCAAAATACCGTGTAACAAAAGCGCCAAATAAAATGAGAAGAAAAGAAAGGTGTAAGGCTAAAACGGCCCATTTTTCTTTTCGAAGCAAACGGTATTTAAAAATGTTTCCAAAAAAATTAACGGCCATTAAAACCATCAGCAATTCGAACCACCAAGCATTGTAGATCCAGATTTTCGCAGTATCGGTACTGTACCAGCTTTCAATAAATGTTCCAAAAGCCATAGCCGTTGGATACAATAAAAATAAGACAGCAGTTAAACGGGTGGAAAATAAAGCATTTTTTAATCGTTCTTTCATCGATACAGCATCTATCAAGCGGTAAAGATACAGTTTGTCAGAGGAATAAAAAAAGCTATTGGGAGTTTAAAAAAGTAAATTTAACACTAACATAACCACTTCAAGAACAAGTCCAAAAACGAAGAATTGAAAGGTGGTTTTTCTGGGGGACTGACCTAAAACTGTCGTTAGATAAGCCATCGAACCAAGTACGCAAAGTAACATTTGTGTGAAATTCACAACAGACATTCCTTTCTTAGTAATATAGTAAACTGCCAAGGAGCCAATACAGCTTAAAATAATGATGGAGGCTGGGACTACTAAGTAGAATTTTCCTAAATAGAATCGTTCTATTGCTTTGTAAAGTTTCATAGGGTAAGATTTGGTGTGTTAAATTTAAATAATTTTCAATCAATTTGCCTTGGGATTTAATTTTTTCAATCGAATCCATTTAACCTCCTCCTATTTTTCATTTCAATTTTTGGATTTATCATGCCTTCTCCCCAAGGTTTTCTTATTTTTACGCTGCATATGAAACTTACTTTAATCGGCGCCGGTAAGCTCGGAACTCAACTTTATAATGAATTTATAAAATGTCCTACGATAGAACTCGTTCAGTGGTTGGATCGTTCAGCTAATAAAGAACTAACTTCAGAAGGCATAGAGATTATTACATCGACAAATTCACTCAAAAAGGCAGACCTCTACCTCTTAGCAATCAACGATGAGTCTATCCCTACCGTTTCCAAATTACTTTCTGCCGATGCTTTTGTGGTCCATACCTCTGGCGGAACGAGTTTAACCGCTTTAAGTGCTCAGAAGAGAAGAGGCGTTTTTTATCCTGTACAGACTTTTAGCTCAGATAGAGTTGTGGATTTTTTAAATCTTCCCATTGGTATAGAGGCATCAAATCCAGAGGATTTAAAATTTTTAAATCAATTCGCTTCCTTGCTCAAAGCAAGAGCCCTCCCCCTTGATTCAACCCAACGAAAGACCCTCCACCTCGCCGCAGTTTTGGTAAATAATTTTACCAATCACCTTTTTACTCACGCAGCACAAATCTGTGAAGCGAACCAGCTTTCTTTTGACATACTGAGACCTTTACTGTCAGAAACAGTAGATAAACTTAATAGCCTTTCACCTGAAAAGGCACAAACCGGACCCGCAATTCGAAGGGATCATAAAACGATAACTGAACATTTAGAAATCATTGACAATTCAGAATTAAAAAAACTTTATCAAGACTTTACTTTATCAATACAAAAGCACTATGGAAATGAAAAACTATAAAAGCTTATTGCCAAAAATCAAAACCTTTATTTTTGATGTTGATGGTGTGTTAACAGACGGGAAATTTATGATCACCACAGAGGGTGAGCTTTTACGGTCCTTTGACACGAAAGACGGCTATGCGATGAAATGTGCATTAATAAAAGGCTATAAAATTGCTATTATTTCGGGGGGAACAAATGAAGGAGTACGTCAGCGATTTAAAGAACTTGGTGTTTTTGATATTTATTTAGGGGCTCATCACAAAATTGAGGCTTATCAAGACCTTCTTGATAATTACGCGCTTCATCCTGATGAAATTTTATACATTGGAGATGATATTCCCGACATTGCCGTTATGGAAAAAGTGGGGGTCGGCTGTTGTCCTGCGGATGCGGTCCCGGACGTAAAAGCTATCGCGGATTATATTTCACATAAAAAAGGGGGAGAAGGATGCGTCAGAGAAATTATTGAACAAGTTCTTCGGGTTCAGGGGAAATGGACCCTAGATATTGGTGCTGCAAAAGACTAAAAAAAATGACTAACCAAAGCTTGGAAATCATATTAGCAACGGGTTCACCTCGAAGAATTGCCTTCTTTGAACAAATGGGGTTATCCTTTACTCAAAGAGTAATCCCTGTTGAAGAGGTTTTCCCCGAAGACCTGAAACGCGAATCCATTGCTGAATATTTAGTAAAACTTAAAGCCAGCCCTTTTGAAAAAATTATTCGAGAAAATCAGTTGGTTATCACCGCTGATACCATCGTATGGCATAAGAACCAATGTTTAGGTAAGCCCAAAAATAGAAAAGATGCGGAGCGCATGCTTTCAAACCTTTCAAACAGCATCCATCAGGTAATTACGGCTGTAGGATTTTTGCAAAAAAATAAATGGGAATGCATTCATTGTGTTTCAGAGGTCAGTTTTACTGCCATAAATCCAGAAGCAATTGCAGACTATGTTGCAACTGGCTCTCCGATGGATAAAGCAGGAGCCTATGGAATCCAAGATGCTTTTGGCATGAGGTACATCAACCACATTAAAGGAAGCTATACCAACATCATCGGTCTGCCTGTTGCTCAAGTCTTTAAAAAAATCGAAGAAATTATGAAGAATGGAAAATGATTATAAAAAATCCAATACCTTCATGCTTAATATATCCTCAAATGGAAATTCTTATCTCATGAAATATTTTTTCTGTTTTTTCTTATTCGTAGTTGCAGGATGTCAACCTTCTACCTCAGAGTATTATAATGATGAAGCTGAAGAACTAAGTTCAGACTTTAAGGCCTATTGGTTTGATGGAACAGCCGAAATCAGCAGTTATAAACTTATTCAGTCTCGCTATGGTGATCCTCGTGAAGGGGAGGCCGTTTTAATTTATGTAACAGAAGATTTTCTTGTCAACGAGCAAGTCAAAGCAAATCAAAAATCTGAAATATCAAAAACTGTTTTAAAACTCAATCGAACAAAAAATTTCGTTACTGGGATTTATCCCTATTCCATCATGAACAGCTCATTTAGCTATTTGGGAGAAAAAGATCCGCTTGCTAAAATTACAACTTCTGTGCAAGAATGGTGTGGACAAGCTTTTATGCAACTGAACAAAAAAAACAACCTAAGCATCAGCAGTCATTCATATTTCGAAGGAGAAGCAGATCAAAAAGTAAACCTACAGAATGCATTAACAGAGGGCGAACTTTGGCACTGGATCAGAACTTCTCCCTCTACCCTCCCTCAAGGGTCTTTATTACTGCTCCCTGCTTTTGAATACATCCGACTAGCTCACAAACCCTTGAAACTTTATGAAGCAAGTGCAATTTTAAACGTATCGGATCAATTTAACCGGTATGAATTGAATTATCCAGAATTGAATCGGAAATTGGACATCAAGTTTGAAAAAAACTTTCCCTACGAGATTATCGGTTGGCAAGAATTTGACACTACCGACTCTACCAAAACCACAACAGCAATACGAATTCGGAAAATGAAATTACCCTATTGGAAATTGAATCATTTGGGTGAGGAAAACTACAGAGATTCGCTTGGATTAAAATAATGACGATGCAAAAAACAGTTCTCTATCTTTTCCTATTTTGGATACAGTTTGGACAGTCTCAATCTAGTGTAGAAATATACAAGCAACTCAAAAAGTTCAATACACTCAGCTCAGTATTGTATGTTGCCGCTCATCCTGATGATGAAAATACTCGACTAATCTCTTTATTCTCTAACCATTACAATGCCCGAACCGCCTACCTCTCAATGACTCGTGGAGATGGGGGGCAAAATTTAATTGGAACCGAATTAAAAGAAAATCTTGGCTTAATACGAACACAAGAACTTTTAGAAGCAAGGAAAATCGACGGGGGACAACAATTTTTTACTACTGCAATTGATTTTGGTTACTCAAAAAATCCAGAGGAAACTCTGAACATTTGGGACAAAAACGAGGTTCTCTCACAAATTGTATTTCGGATTCGACAACTGAAACCGGATATCATCATCCATCGGTTTGATCACCGAACACCAGGCAGTACGCATGGACACCATACCAGCTCGGCTTTACTCAGTGAAGAAGCCTTTCATCTCGCCAATGATCCCAAGGCTTTCCCAGAACAACTGAATTATGTTTCGCTTTGGCAACCCAAAAGACAATTTTATAATACGTCCTGGTGGGCCTATGGGAGTCAAGAACGTTTTGATGCAGCGGATAAATCAAATATGATTGCCATAGAGAGTAATCCAACCGATTTTTTGTTAGGGCGTTCCAATGCAGAAGTTGCAGCTCTTAGTAGAAGTCAACACAAATCTCAAGGGTTTGGTAGTGCTCCTGAATTGGGAAGTCAAATTGAATATTTAGAATTGATAAATGGAGACAAACCCCAAAATAACGATCCTTTTTCAGGTCTAGATACGAGTTGGAATCGATTGCCTGATGGAGCTTTGTTAGAAAGAATGACTGCTCAACTTATATTGCAATTTGACTTTCAAGAACCTTACAACAATGTCAAAGCATTAACTGAGATTTATCAAGAACTCCTCAAATTAAAAGATCCTTATTGGAAAAAAATTAAACTCGAGGAATTAACATCCATTATAAAGAACTGTCTTGGGTTGAGAATGCAATTCAACAGTCGTGAACCCCTAGGAGTTTCTGGAAATCAATTGACCGCTACTCTGAAGGCAATCAATCCCAGTCCAATCCCAATTAAATTAGAACAAATTTCAGGAGCCATCCAGATGGAGGTCAACCAACCTTTAGCATCAAACAGTAGTTGGGAGCAAAATCAAGTGTTTGTTTTGCCTGAAGAAAAAACAACACCCTATTGGTTGCTTGAAAAAGGAACTTTAGGGAATTTTTCCGTTTCGAATCCCGATCTTAAAGGACTCCCCGAAACTCCTAATCCTATAAAGTCCGATTTTCATTTTGACATCCAAGGAGTAAAAATCACCCTACCCGTTCCCTTTACCTTCAGAATGACGGATCGGGTTGACGGTGAGGTTGTCGAAAATTTTCAATTACTTCCCAAAGTCACTACACAATTGAGTAACGATCTCTATTTATTTGAAAGTGATGCACCAAAAAAAATTCGGGTTCAAGTTCAAGCTCATGCCAAATTAAATAATGCAATTGTTCAACTTCACGTTCCCGGAGGTTGGAAGGTCTCTCCAGAAAATCAAGCGGTATCCGATTTAGCAAAAGGTGCTTCTGCAGATTATATTTTTGAAGTAAGCCCACCTCAAGGAACAGCTAATGCTAACTTTTTTGCTTCGGTAACAGAAAATGAAGTGCGCTATCAAATGAAATTGACAGAAATAGAGTATCCACATATTTCAAAACAGTACCTATTAACTCCAAACGAATCCAAAGGAGTTAAGATTGAATTTGAAACAAAAGTTAATAAAGTTGCCTATTTAAAAGGAGCTGGTGATAAAGTTGCACAAAGCCTACGCAGCATAGGCATGGAGGTTACCGAATTTAGTGTCGAAGAATTGCGTTTAGAAAAAATTACCCCTTTTCCAAGCTTAGTAGTTGGAATTCGAGCATTTAACGTTGAAAAGGACTTGGCATTTAAAAACAAAATCTTGTGGGAGTATGTTGAACAAGGGGGAACAGTAATCGTTCAATACAACACCAGCAGAGGACTGGACGCCTCGAGGGTCGCTCCTTATCCCTTGAGGTTTTCACAAGACCGTGTAACGGATGAAACCTCAGAAGTTCAGTTTCTATATCCACAACATCCCATTTTAAATAAACCGAACAGAATAACCAAATCAGATTTTGAGGGCTGGATTCAGGAAAGAGGATTGTATTTTTCAGATCGCTGGGATTCCCAATTCACTCCATTACTCTCCATGAACGATCAAGGAGAAAGTCCTAAAAATGGAAGTTTATTAGTCGCCGATTACGGGAAAGGTAAATTTATTTTTACAGGTTTGAGCTTTTTTAGAGAACTCCCTGCTGGAGTTTCTGGGGCATATCGGCTTTTTGCCAATTTAATTTCCTACGGAAAATGAAAAAGAGCACCTATATTGTTCTGATCGGTTCCAATATCGCCTATTGGATTTTGTTTTATTTATTCATGCAATTTTATAGTTAATGGAGCTACTCGATTGGATCATATTGATTGCCACATTAACCTTTATTGTCCTTTATGGAGTTTGGAAAAATAACAGCCACAAAAATATTAATGAATACCTAAAAGGAGGAAATGAAGCCCGCTGGTGGACTGTGGGACTCTCCGTAATGGCCACACAAGCCAGTGCCATAACCTTTTTATCTACCCCAGGACAAGCTTATCATGACGGCATGGGTTTTGTCCAATTTTACTTTGGGCTACCCTTTGCTATGCTTTTGATCTGCCTCTTTTTTATACCGGTTTATCACCGACTAAAAGTTTACACTGCCTACGAATTTTTAGAAAAGCGTTTTAATTTAAAAGTGCGTACCCTTACTGCGATCCTTTTTTTAGTTCAAAGAGGTTTGGCGGCAGGAATTACCATTTACGCTCCCTCAATTATTCTGAGTGTTGTGTTGGGATGGGATTTGAAGATTCTTGTTGTTCTTGTAGGATTATTAGTTATTTCCTACACTATGATTGGAGGAACCAAAGCGGTAAATGTTACTCAAAAACAACAAATGTTTATCATATTTCTTGGTATGTTTTTAGCATTTGGATTTATAATTAAGCGATTTCCAGAGGGAATAGGATTCACCGAAGCTCTTAAAATTGCTGGTCATGCCGGAAAACTCAATGTTATCGATTTTAGTATCGATTTAAATAATCGATATACCTTTTGGAGTGGTCTTACGGGTGGGTTATTTTTAGCCCTCTCCTATTTCGGAACTGATCAATCACAAGTTCAACGATATCTTTCGGGTAAATCAGTTAAGGAGAGTCAGATGGGATTAATCATGAACGGCATTTTAAAAGTTCCCATGCAGTTTTTTATACTTTTGGTCGGAGTAATGGTTTTTGTTTTTTATCAATTTGAACCCGCCCCACTCCATTTCAATCCCAAGGCAGTAGCCGCCGTAAAAGCATCCTCGGAAGGAGCTAATTTTATTGCTCTAGAGGAAGAGAATTTAAGGATACAAGGTCAAATCAAAAATGCACTCATTCAGCAAAATTGGGATCTCCATTCCCTCACTGAGCAGAATCTGCTTCAACGGAATCAAGCGAAAACTTTGATTGCCAAAGCAGCCCCCGACCAAGAGGTGAACGATAAAGATTACGTCTTTATTAGTTTTATTTTAAAATACCTCCCCTCTGGACTTATTGGATTGTTATTAGCCGTTATCTTTTCAGCTGCTATGAGCTCTACCGCATCCGAACTTAATGCATTGGCAGCGACTACCACTGTGGACCTGTATCAAAGAAATTACGGGGGCCAATCCCCCATGCACTATGTGAGTGCCTCTAAGGCGTTTACTTTGCTTTGGGGAATAGTTGCTATTCTATTTGCCAGTGTAGGGAGTCTTTTTGAAAACCTCATTCAATTGGTTAATATTGTCGGATCGGTTTTTTACGGAACCATTTTAGGGGTATTTCTAATCGCCATTTTTATCAAAAAAATTAAAGGGAAAGCCGCTTTTTGGGCAGCTATTGTTTCAGAACTTTTTATCCTTGTTTTGTTTACCCTAGAGATTGTTAGTTTCTTATGGCTAAATGTAATTGGAGCAATTTTCACCGTTTTTCTCGGATTTTTATTTCAATTTATTTTTAAAGAGAACCAAAAGATCCCCTCCGCAGAGGAATACTAATTTTAGTAGCTAAATATGAAAAAACATATCGCTGTAATAGGTGGTGGAGCTGCTGGCTTTTTTGCAGCACTTTCTGTAAAAAAACATCATCCTCAGTATCGAGTAAGTCTTTTTGAAAAAACAGACAAAGTGCTTGCTAAAGTGAAAATTTCAGGAGGAGGTCGATGCAATGTGACGAACAGCACAAAGGATCTCAACAGTTTAATCAAAGCCTACCCAAGAGGAGGGAAAAAATTAAAAAATATATTCTATCGATTTACTACGCAAGACACTTATGAGTGGTTTGAAAATCGGGGGGTTGCATTAAAAACTGAGGCCGATGGCAGGGTATTTCCTGTGTCTAATAATTCTCAAAGCATCATCGATTGTCTGCTCAGCGAAGCAGAGAAATTAGGGATCAGCATACATTACCAAACTGCTGTAGCACATCTTGAAAAAAATAGAGATCAGTGGTTGTTGTATTTTAAGCATACAGAATCCCCAATTGCTTTTGAAGCTGTCATCGTAGCGAGCGGAGGAAGCCCAAAGGAACAAGGATTTAAGTGGCTGAAAGATTTAGGCCATGAAATAAAAACACCGGTTCCTTCCTTGTTTACATTCAATCTTCCCAAAGAACCGATTACTGAATTGACGGGTTTGGTAGTAGAGCATGCCGTTGTAAAAATAAAGGGACAAGGGATTGAATCCACAGGTCCCTTACTCATTACGCATTGGGGTTTTAGTGGACCTGCAGTTCTTGTGGCTTCTTCACATGGAGCACGACAGTTGGCTGAAACCAATTATCACTTTGAAATAGAAGTGAATTGGCTCAATGAACGGAATACACAAGATTTATTTCAACAATTACAAAAAATTATACTTCAACACCCTTTAAAAACGATTGTTAATCAAAAAGGGTTTCCCTTACCTCAGAGACTTTGGCAATTTTTGTTAGAGAAATCAAATCTTTCTATTGAGAAACGATGGAATGAATTGGGATATAAAAATGCTCGACGACTAATTGAATTGCTCACCCATGACACCTACAAGGTCTCAGGGAAAACAACTTTTAAAGAAGAATTTGTGACCTGTGGTGGGGTATCTTTAGAATCTATACATCTAAAGACACTTGAAAGTAAAGAGGCTCAAGGACTTTATTTTGCTGGAGAGGTACTGGATATAGATGGAGTGACAGGAGGCTATAATTTTCAAGCGGCATGGAGTACGGGCTATATCGCGGGGCAATTGGGCAATTTATAAATTCGTAAGGAAAATATAAGCTTACTTTTCTTTGTCCATAAAGCTTTCTATTTTGGAAAATTTTTGTTCTAAAAGCTCTAGGCGCGCATCCAAACCTTTTATCCTAACTTTCAAATCCTCAATATTTTCTATCAAATTTTTATCCGGAGAATAGGTCTCTGAAAGGAGCATTTCACCTCTACCCGTTAACAACCAATTCTGATTGATCTCAGGAAAGGAATTTCCAATTCGTTTTGCTAAATCTGCTGAAATCCCATTTCGTCCATTATAAATATGGTAAAATATTGTTCCATTTTTATAACCAAGGATCTTTGCAAAAGCATTTTTTTTTAAACCAAAATGATTTAATAGGGTATGTATTCTATGATTATCTTCCATTTTTACTCTTTCCCAAGAGATATTTTAATTATTTATTTACATTTTTAAAACATATGTATTATATTTGATGTATAATTATACATATGTAACTATATGCTAATGAATTACTTATGTAAAACAAATTTATTAAAATCAGCGCTTTCAATGAAATCGAAAGCTATTAAAATACCATATTTACTAATTTAAAGAATGATGTGTAACCCTTTTTGCCTCCTATCAAAAATTCTACACTAAATTTTAACTCCATGGAATCACAAGATCCCTTGGAGTTTAATTATTTTAAAGTTTTGATAAAAAATCAGACTAAATATCATGATGTTAAACAAAACAAAGTCCACTTTATTCAAAGTCTCATGAAAAGAATAAATCAAGTTATGCAATTCTCTCTTTTACAATCTAAAGTTTTAAGATCGCAAAAAGCAGTTTCCCATACGACTCAATACTATTGAATTTGAAAACAACAAACCCTGACGATTTCTCCCAGAAGAGAAAACAAAGAGATCTAAAGTTAGCACGTCTTATTGTAGAAGATTTTATCAAATTGACTGATTTATTTAACACCACTAACGAATTTATCAATTATAAAAATCCAAAAAAAGACAATCTTTTTGGAGCAGAAAGTGAATTTCACGGAATTAAAAAACTTTTTATTCTTTGGGAAATCGAAGATAAAAATGAAAAAGAACACCTTTTAGAATTGACATTTGATATGGTTTATCAATTCAAAAACTCGGATTTAACCGAAAAAGAAAAAGCTTTCAAAATTTGTGCTGCATGGAAAAAATAAAGTTCAACAACTTTCATTAAACAAAAAAAGCACCGCTGGGGTGCTGTTTTCTTGTAGCGAGGGGGAGACTCGAACTCCCGTCCGCCTCAGGTGGATACGAATCCGACCTAAACTTCGATCAACAAGCCATAACAGCTGACCTTTTTAAACAAAAAAAGCACCGCTGGGGTGCTGTTTTCTTGTAGCGAGGGGGAGACTCGAACTCCCGACCTCCGGGTTATGAATCCGACGCTCTAACCGGCTGAGCTACCTCGCCATTTCAGTGCGCAAATATAAAAACATAATCGGCTACGAACAACCTTTTGAAAATAATTTAAAATAAATGTGGTCCTTAGGGTTTTTTCAATATATTGGGTACTTATAAAATAACCATGAGTATTAAAAAAAGTTTTACAATAGAATACGATTTTCACGCCTCACCCCAACTACTTTTTCAGTATCTCTCTACCCCTTCCGGGCTCTCCGAGTGGTTTGCAGATAATGTAAACTCTAGGGGAGAATTGTTTACTTTTATTTGGGATGACTCAGAAGAAGAAGCATTACTGCTTCAGAAAAAAAACAATGAAAAGGTTCGATTCCAGTGGGTAGATGATGAAAATGATTCCGACGACTATTTTTTTGAGTTTAAAATTATGGTAGATGAAATCACCAAAGACGTCTCTCTTATCATCACCGATTTTGCAGAAGAAGACGAACTTGAAGAATCCAAAATGCTTTGGGACAACCTTGTTTTAGATTTAAAACAGGTTTTAGGTGCTAGCTAAACTTCCTCATGATTAATTGTAACGGTTCACTCGTTGAACACTACTCCGAAATCCCACCTTCTTTTACTGAACAGCTTCATACCCGCTTTTCAATTTCAGAACTACTTCGATTTCAGGATAATTCCATTCTCTTTTGGGAACAACATTATTTCCGAATCATCTCCTCTCTTAGAAGACATCGGTTTGCAATACCCATGGAATACACCATGGACTTTTTGGCAACGCAAATCACTACCTTGGTTAAAGCGTCCTTACAAGCTCCTGAAAGTGTCGTCATTCGTTTTCAATTTTTCCCATTAGACGACTCAATTGCATTTATTATTTCCTTAAATGCTCAAGATCGAATGCATTTCCATTCGGTTCAAAAGCCCTATACGTTGGATTTATTTAAAGAAGTTGGTATCGCAGCCCATTCACTTTCCAATCTTTCAAGCACAAATCAAACCCTGTTTACCATCGCAAGAAGTTATGCGAAAGAAAATGGCTTAGACGATTGCGTGCTTTTGAACAACGATAAAAATCTAGTAGAAACCCTAGAAGGGAGTTTGTATTGTTTTCAGGGAGATAAAATTCTAACCCCAAGTTTAGCTTCCGGATGTCAAGATTTTGCTATTAGAACGGCTTTTAATGATTGGACGAAAAAGTATAAAAGTGCTGAATACCAATTGTTAGAACAAAACCTCAATCCTTTTGAATTGCAAAAATCCGAAGAAGTAATGGTGCTCTCTATTACTCGTGGAGGACAAGCCGTTACCAGTTATCGAAAAACAAACTTCCAATCCATTAGATCACAAGTTTTATTTGAAAGCTTTCTTTCTTACATGGGTTAATTGGACATTGGATTTTCAGGAGCATTAGACCAAATTAGGTATTTTCCTCCCAAAGCAACCATTTGATTTTTCCAAAATTCCTCATTTGAAGTCCGCATCCATTCCTCAGGATCAATAGTGTCTTTTAAAATCCATGCTTCTTCCTTCAGTTCTGCCTCAAGCTGACCTTCTCCCCACCCGCTATATCCTAAAAAGAAGCGAATTTGATCAAAACTGATTCTACCCGCATTTACCAATTCCATAACTTGATCAAAATCACCACTCCAAAACAGATTTTCATTGATTTGAATACTATCTGCAATAAGAGCACCAAGTTGATGGATAAAAAATAAATTGTCTTGTTCCACAGGGCCACCGTAATAGAGGGGAAAAGAACGATTCACATTTTCCACAAGCTCATCTAAAGTGTATTCTAAGGGCTTATTTACGATAAAACCAATAGATCCTGTAGACTTGTGGTCTACAAGTATAACTCCAGATCGTTGAAAGTTATAATCTCCAATAATCGTAGGAGATGCAATAAGAAAGTTGCCTGCTTCCATAGGTATTCTAAGATATAAAAAAAAGCTCCACATGGGAGCTTTTATTAATACTGTAGGGTTGATTTAGTTTACAGAAGAAGATAATTCAGCACCTGCTTTAAACTTCACTACATTTTTTGCTGCAATTTTGATTGTAGCTCCTGTTTGAGGATTTCTACCGTCACGAGCTGCTCTTTTAGATACAGACCAAGATCCAAATCCAACTAGAGATACACGACCTCCTTTTTTAAGTGATCCACCAACACTTCCTAAGAAAGACTCTAATGCTTTTTTAGCCGCTGCTTTTGAGATGCCAGCATCAGCTGCCATTGCATCTATCAATTCTGTTTTGTTCATAATTATAATTTTAAAGGTTATTCGACAAATTTATATGGATTTTCAAAAGACCAATGGAAAAACCGCTCAAATACTGCTTTTTGTTGATAAATAGGGGCTTTTGTTAATAATGGTAAGGCTCTAAAGCATTTTCGCCTCGGTATCGAAGCTGTATCCATTAAGCAAGGCTCGCACTGCCATTCGCTTTTTATTGGGTAATTGAATTTCTAAACAATTTAAAAATCCATCTACGGTTGCTATCAACATTTCTGAATTCCTAATAAGTATTTTACCAGGAGGTAAATCGTGATTTTCCTTTAAAGCCATTGCGATAAATAACTTAACCCTACTTTGTATCCCGTTGTTGTATAAAAATGTCCAAGCGCCAGGGTAAGGATTTAAACCTCGAATTTTGTTAACCAGTGCGACTGTAGAACTGTCCCAATCCAACTGCGTATTTTCTGTGGTGAGCTTAGGTGCCATTTTTGGATTTTGAAGTTCTACTTGCTGTACCCCTTCTACACTATGCTCAGAAAGTTTTTTTAGAGTTTCACAGAGTAGAGGCGCTCCGAGTTTCAATAATTTATCATGTAACGTTTCGAAGGTATCCTCGGTTTCAATCGTTTGGGTTTTTTGCATTAAAAGCGCACCAGAATCTATAGCTTCATCTATTAAAAAAGTAGTGACTCCTGTTTTCTGCTCGCCATTTATCAATACCCAGTTAATGGGTGCAGCCCCTCGGTAATCTGGCAATAAAGAAGCATGAAGGTTGATACAGCCCAGGGGCGGAATACTCCATACCCCTGTGGGCAACATCCTAAAGGCTACTACCGCAAACAGGTCTGCATTCAATTGACGCAACTGATCCATAAAATCAGGATCTTTTAAGTTTGTCGGTTGAAGTAACCTTAAATTTTTACGAAGGGCAAACTCTTTAACTGCAGAACTAGTTAATTTTTTTCCTCTACCTGCCTTCCGATCTGGAGCGGTAACGACTCCAACTACTGGAAAACCATAGTTCACTATAGACGCTAGACAAAATCTCGCAAATTCAGGTGTACCAAAGAATACTACCCTAGGAAGGGAATTATTTTGTTTCATTTATCCAATAATATTTAAACTGATCATTAATCCCAATGAAATGCTGATCCAACCAAGTTGCGAAAAGGTTTTGTAATGTACTGGGCTCAAAGTACAACTTTTGCTTTAGTTCGGTGATGGAATAGGGTTGGGTTTGTAAAAGCCTTTTCAAATCTGCTTCCAAATTGGGAGATTCCTCTATACCAGCCTTACAGGAATTTGCTGAACACTGACCACAATTTCCTTGGAGGTCTTCCCCAAAATAGTTTAAGATAGCATTTCGCTTGCAATGCACTGTATCCGTAACAAAATCGATCAAAGCGGCAATTTTTTTATTTTTTTGATCCTTTAATTGCTTCAGCATTTTCAATACTGGAGCTAGCGTGTACTGATCTTCTCGAGGAAGTAAAAACGTTAGGTAAAGCGTATTTGAACTCCCTGAGTAAGTAATCATTTCTCTTTGTTTGAGTTGGATTAGGGAATCTTCAAGCCGCTCGGAAGAGATTTTTAAATGGGAACAAATATTTTGCATCGAAATACGAATCTCCTCTGAAAAAACATAGGGATGCTGACGCATTAAATACTCTATTACTTTTGCTTCAGTATGATTTGAATTTACAAAAGAACGGGCTACTTCTGTGCTACAGGTTGCTCGTATAGTCAATTGTTTCGACTTAGCTTCATGCCACATTAAAACACCTGCCTTATCCAGTTGAACCAGAACTTGTTTTACCTTTTTCTCTGACCTTTGATAACGCTGACAAAATTGATTTAAATTCAAGACATGGGTAGTCTCCTGACCTTCTCCATAGGCAATTTGAAAAGTATTGCAGAGCTCCTTATAAATTTCCTTAATCTCATCTCTTTCAGGTAATTGATCAAGGGTTCTCCTTTCTAATTCACTACAGTCCCCTGGTTGATAAAGTAAAAAAGTTTGTGACTTTTTCCCATCTCTTCCAGCACGCCCTGTTTCTTGATAATAATTCTCAATACTTTCCGGAAGATTGGTATGGATCACCGTTCGCACATCGGCTTTATCAATTCCCATTCCAAAGGCAGTAGTAGCAACCATATGTAACTGCTTCCCTTGCTGCCATGCTTCCAGCTTTTCTTTTTTCTCCGAAGGAAGCATCCCACCATGAAAAAAGGTTGCTTTGTGATTGTTTTTTTGGAGAAAATCTGCCAAATACTCCGTTTGTTTTCTTGAATTACAATAAATTATACTACTCCCCTTAAAGTGATTTAACAATTGAAGAGTCGTTTGAAACTTATCTTCTGTTTCCCAAAGTTGATAACTGATGTTTTCGCGTTTAAAGGAATGCTGGAAAATCTCTGGAGAACGGAGTTGAAGATGTGTTACGATATCCTTTTTCACTTCTGGCGTTGCGGAGGCTGTTAGGGCCAAAAGAGGAGTATGTGGAAAAAAAGTGCGCAATACATTGATTTTTCGGTAAGCAGGTCTAAAATCGTGACCCCATTCAGAAATACAATGGGCTTCATCGACAGCAATTAATGAGATTTTAGCATGTTTTATTTGATTGATAAAAGCAGGATTCAATAAACGTTCTGGAGAAACATAAACTACTTTAAAACGACCGTTGATCGCATTTTCTATTTGTTGTGAAAGCTTAAGTCCTTGAGGATCGGACTCAAAATATAAGGCTCTAATTCCCTTTTCTTTTAGGTTGTTTACTTGATCTTCCATAAGAGCAATTAGAGGAGAAATTATCAAGGCAAAACCTTCTTGCATTAATGCAGGAATTTGATAACAATAAGACTTTCCTCCTCCAGTAGGGAGAAGCGCCAGAGTATCTTTTTGGTCAAGTACAGCCTTGATAATTTCCTTCTGTAGCGGTCGAAAGGAATCGTGCCCCCAATAAAATTTTAAAAGTTCGTTAGCGTTCATAATCCCTGAGATAATTTTCTATAAACGCTGTCCTTAATGCGATGCTCTCTTTGGGCACAAGTATTACCTGATGCTGTTCTCTGTAGACGTGATGGATTTCTGAAAAATAACGCTCCGCTTCCTGAAAGCTCTCCTTACGGTGTTCATCCTGAGTATAAATGTCTTGCCAAGGTTCAAGTAAAAAAACGAGATCGTATTGAAATTCAATCATTCGCTGATACCAAGTTTCTGAATGCTGATTGATGGCCTTGAGATAGGCATAGATATCGTGTATCCCACGGTCAAAAAATACATAGGGTGAATCGTGAACTTCAAGATTTGTAGGGATATTATGGTATTGGTGCTTTCTTCCCTCAAAAAGGGCTTCGCTAAACTCTTGAGGATGAGACAAAAAATAATTCAAGGTTCCTTCACTTTGAGCTTTTTGGATCAAAGACCTAGAATACTCAGCATGGGTTCGATAACCCTTGGTGCATAATTCATCAATTAATGATGTTTTACCAGCGCCTGGTCCCCCAGTGATTACGATTCTTTTTTTTTTCATAAAGTACCCTCAAAAATATAAAACCCTTATCTTTATACAAAAGTATACGCCTTGGCTCAATCCCAACCGAAGTCTGACGATTTTTATTCACGATTTTATGACCAACTACTCGAGTCACAGGACTGGCCTGGAATCTATCTATTTAAGTTTATTATTAAGTCGGAATCGGATAACCTTGGGGCCCTCAAAGTACTCTTTGACAATTGGGAAGCCCAATTTTCTGAAAAAAAATCTTCTAAAAACACCTTTACCAGTCTGAGTGTCACTGTCAAGATGGAGTCTCCCGATAAGGTGATTCATATCTATAAAAAGGCCAGTACCCTGGAAGGGATCATTACACTCTAATTCCACAAAAACCCTGAGAATTGATCAGAATTTATTAATTTGCAAACATTATTTACCTCACCACAACTATAGCAACTATTTTTTATGGAAACCTTGCAGTATAACACCAAGCGCAAGCAACTTATTATTCCAGAATACGGAAGGCACATTCACTTGATGATTGAGCAAGCAAAAGCGGAAACCAACATCGAAGAACGCAATAAAAAAGCAAACGCAATTATAGGCGTCATGGGAAACCTCAACCCTCACTTACGCGATGTTCCTGATTTTCAACACAAACTTTGGGATCAATTTTTTATCATGGCAAACTTTGATATTGATGTAGAGTCCCCCTATGAAAAACCTGAAAAGGAAATTTTAGAAGCAAAACCAGATAAGTTGGCGTATCCCCAAAACCATCCAAAATATCGTTTTTATGGCAATAATATCAAACGAATGATTGATGTTGCCATAAATTGGGAGGAAAATGAACTCAAGGAAGTACTTGTTTTTACAATTGCTAACCACATGAAAAAAAGTTTTTTAAACTGGAATAAAGACACCGTTGATGATGCTGTGATTTTAGATCATTTGGATGAGCTTTCTAATGGCAAACTCAAAGTATCTGCAGCCCAACTCCCCTTGAGTGAATCTTCAGAATTGCTTAAATTTAAATCCAAAAATGGAAATGGACCGAAAAGTAACATCCCTACAAAAAGTCGAAATCACAAACGCAAACGCTATTAGCCTTTATGGAATCATTTGTTATTGAAGGAGGCAAACAACTTAAAGGATCCATCACTCCTCAAGGAGCAAAAAATGAGGCCTTACAAATTTTATGTGCAGTACTCCTCACCTCTGAGCCCATTACAATCAACAACATCCCAGACATTGTTGATGTCAACAAACTGATTCTTTTATTAAAAAACTTAGGGGTACGTGTATCCCAAAAAGGACAAGGAAGCTATGAATTCCAATCGGATAACATCAATCTCGATTACCTCAATTCCAATCAATTCAAAATCGATGGTAAAGGTTTAAGAGGGTCGATCATGCTTGTTGGTCCCATGCTTGCTCGATTTGGAAAAGGCAGTATTCCCCGTCCGGGTGGAGATAAAATCGGAAGAAGACGATTGGATACCCATTTTGAGGGATTAATTAAACTCGGGGCTACATTCAACTACAACAAAGAAGATTATTTTTACAGTGTTGAAGCAAAAGAGTTGATCGGGGCCGATCTCTTACTCGATGAAGCATCGGTAACTGGAACCGCAAATATCCTTATGGCTGCCGTTTTAGCTAAAGGAAAAACCACCCTTTACAATGCAGCCTGCGAGCCTTACCTACAACAACTTTGTTCAATGCTCAATCGGATGGGAGCTGATATTAAAGGCATCGGGTCGAACCTTTTAACCATTCAAGGGGTAAAATCACTTCAAGGAACAACCCATACCCTACTTCCTGATATGATCGAAATTGGAAGCTGGATTGGTTTGGCTGCCATGACCAAAAGTGAAATTACGATTAAAAATGTTCGTTGGGAATTTTTGGGCCAAATGCCAAATGTGTTTAGAAAATTAGGAATAACCATTGAAAAGAAGGGAGACGACATCTATATCCCAGCACATACACATGGGTATGAAATTCAGAATTATATTGATGGTTCCATACTCACTATTTCAGACGCTCCGTGGCCAGGTTTTACCCCTGATCTGTTGAGTATCGTTTTGGTGATTGCTACCCAAGCACGTGGGAGTGTCTTAATACATCAAAAAATGTTTGAAAGTCGCTTGTTTTTTGTAGATAAACTAATCGATATGGGAGCCAAAATTATTTTGTGTGACCCACATCGAGCTACCGTGATCGGCCAAAACTTTGAATCTCAATTAAATTCAGCCATACTGACCTCTCCTGACATCCGAGCGGGGGTTTCCTTACTAATTGCTGCCTTATCGGCACAAGGAACCAGTATTATCCATAATATTGAACAAATTGATCGAGGTTATGAAAACATCGTTCCGAGACTTCAAAAACTCGGAGCGCAAATTGAACGTAGAAAAATGTAGAACTTAAACTAATGCCCAAACCTCTTTTATACCTACTCCTTGTATTCTTCTATACGCTTCCCAATCTAGGTCAAACCAATATTGTTGGACAAGTAGTTGATGCCGCCACTCAAGAACCTCTTCCTTATGTCAATATTGGATTAGTCAATCAGAACCAAGGTACCGTATCGGATGAAGAGGGTTTTTTTGAATTTGAAATTGATCCATCATTACACCAACAAGCACTTCTACGCTTTTCTATGATTGGTTTCAAAACCAAAACCTATGTGGTTGAAAATTTCTTAAACGAACACCTCTTTACCGTTCCTTTGGAAGAGGAAACTACTGCTCTAGATGAAATCGTGCTCACTACTAAGAGAACCGAATTTCAAACAAAAATTTTGGGGAATAAGACTACGTCTAAATTACTTTACGCCGCTTTTAGCACAAATAGACTCGGCAATGAAATGGGCTTTGTTGTTTCAAAAAGAAAACGACCCATGATTCTTAAAAAGTTTGCTATTTCTATTGTGGAAAATGATTACGGTAAAATCCGTTTTCGTCTCAATTTTTATTCTGTTGAAGATGGAATGCCTACCACAACATTATTGAAGGAAAATATCATCATTGAAACCGAGGTGAGCTCTGGAATTGTCACCAAAGATTTAACTCCCTATGATCTCGTTATTGATGAAGATTTTTTTGTTTCGATTGAATGGATTGAAGATTTGGGCCCAGGCAAACTCTTCTTTTCAGGTGGATTTTTCGGCTCTCCACTGATTGCACGTGAGGTGAGTCAGGGCAGTTGGTCTAAGATTGGCTCCGCTAATGTGGGGATGAATGTGGAAATTAGTTATTGATTTAACGCTTCGATATTTTATTGTTACTGATTCCTTTTTGTCTTGAACATCGAAAGGTTTGGGTGTCTTCAGCTCGCTTTTTTTGATGCTTTGTCGCCCTACCTTGAACCCGTGCTCTCCACATTTTAAAACTTGTCGGTTTCATTTCACGCCGCATCAAAGAAATAACTTCTTGCTCTTTTAAATTAAATTGAACTAAAATGGCATCAAAGGGGGTACGATCTTCCCAAGCCATCTCAATAATTCGATCAATTTCTATTTCAGATAAGGTTTTTATATTTTTCATTAAACTATTTCTTTTTTTCTTCTAGGAACAGTATGTTTTCCCAAGATACGTTTACTTTCTTGCCTCACTAAGGGATCTTTTTGCATCTCCCATAAAATTGAAGATGCTTTTTTACGACTTTGATCTAGATCTACAATGGGAACGAAATAATCTCTTTTTAAATTAAAATTGTAAAGCCCTTCCTCGAAAGGAGTGATTTCCCAGGGTGTATGAATTAATTCAATGGGAAGATCGCGAAGTTCAGGAAGCCACTGTTTGGTGAAAAGTCCCATAGGGTCGTGTTCCAGACCATTTTTTACAGGATTATAAATCCGCAAGGTGTTTATCCCCGTTTCACCCGCTTGCATCTGTAGCTGAGGAAAGTGTATTCCTGGCTCAAAATCAAGAAACTGTCTTGCTAAAAATCCAGAACATGCCTGCCAGGGTTGCCAAAGTTGATGAACAAAAAAGGAAACGACAAGTGCCCTCATTCTAAAATTTAAATAGCCCGTGGAGACCAAACATCGCATCGCTGCATCTACCATAGGAATTCCAGTTTGACCTTTTTCCCATGCTAATACAACTTCATTATTTAGAGGTTTTATCAAACGGTGATAGCCTTTATTTACGCTTTCGAATTCCATTTGACACTCCATCTCAAATTTTTGAATAAAATGCGACTGCCATCGAAGTCTGGATTCAAAAGCACGAATTCCAAAACCTTTTTTTCCTGATTCTTTCTCCTCTTCTGTTCTTTGAAGAACCTGACGCATAGAAAGATTTCCAAAAGCCAAATAGGGAGATAAACGGCTACAACTTTTACGAGCTAGATCGGGTTTGGAAATATGCTTTTGATAATTTATGTAGCGTCCATTAAAAAAGGAATTTAAGTACCGATGGGCGTTGGTTTCGCCACCCGGTTGAATGCGGTTTGATGGGGTTGTTTCCAAAGACACTTCCTTGAATTCTCTGTAAAGTTTATCCAATAGATTTGCGTTGATCCATTTTTTTTCTTTTGGAAAGGGATAAAGAGACGCATTCATATGGTCGGTCCAATATTGCAACCATTTCTTACGACTTTTTAACCCACGAAAAACTCCTTGTTGCCTGTATTCGTTCCATGAAATCCTTCGTTCTATACACCACTTTTTTACAGCTTTATCTCGAGTAAATGTCAACCCAATTCCTGTTTCTAGATGGGAATACAAGGCTTCAATGCGAAAGGTGTTTTGCAATTGTTCAAAAATGTCTAAAACCTCACCTTGAACGACAAAAACTTTGGTGTTTAAGTTTTTCAATTGCCGATTCATGTCAGCAATTGATTGCTTGATAAAATCCAAATGACGCTCGCTAAAATGCGATTCCTGCTGAAGTGAATCCTCCACTACATAAAGCATCAAAATGTTTTTATGCTGCTGGGAGGCAAGATAAAGTGCTGCATGATCGTGTAATCTTAAATCACGCTTTAACCAAACTAACCCTATTGGAATGTGATCAGTAGGCATCAGGATTCTTTAAAATTTGCGAGGCTCGTTCCTTAATCTGAACCAAATCGTCCACCTGGATTTTTTCTAAAAGTCGAAGCATCATTGCCATACGATTGTTCTTGGCAAAATACTGCTTTTTGTCATCCAGAAAATTCCAGTAAAGACTGTTAAATGGGCAAGCATCCTCCCCTACTCGCTTTTTCTTATCATAAGTACAGCGGTCACAATAATTACTCATTTTATGAATATAAGCTGCAGCCGAAACATAGGGTTTTGTAGCTACAATACCTCCGTCAGCCCACTGGCTCATTCCTCTTGTATTCGTGATCTGTACCCATTGAATTGCATCAGCATAAATTCCTAAATACCATTCATCGACTGCATCGGGGTGAATTTGAGCAAGCAATGCAAAATTTCCTGTGATCATTAACCGCTGAATGTGATGTGCGTAGGCATGTTCCAAGGAGTTCGTAATGCTTTGGTGCAAACAATTCATTTTTGTCTTTCCTGTCCAATAAAAGCTGGGAAGGGGGTTGGTGTTCTCAAGCACATTTGTTTTGGCGTATTCGGGCATTTCTTTCCAATAAATTCCGCGCATATACTCCCTCCAACCAAGTATTTGTCTAACAAAGCCCTCTACCTGTGAGAGGGCTATCTCCTTTTGATTTTTTCGATAGTAGGCGATTACTGTTTCGACAACCTCCAATGGGTGAATCATTTTTACATTTAATGCAAAGGAAATTCTAGAGTGAAAAAGATTGACCTCATCTGTATGTAAGGCATCTTGATAGTCGCCAAAATGAACTAGCAAATGGGTACAAAAATAATCCAATTGCTTCAAAGCCTCTTCCCTAGAAAGGGGATAGCGAAACTCCTCTTCATTAAGGGATCCTATGGTTTTTACTCCTGCTTTTTCTATTGCTTCTTTTAAAGCCATTAAATTTTTTCCATCGGGAAGATAGGCGGGCGGAATAGGTGGAGTACCTTTCCATTTATTCCGATTGTTTTTATCAAAATTCCACTGCCCTCCTTCGGGTTGGTCAAACCTCATCAAAAGATTATATTTTCTGCGCATGTAGCGATAGAAAAACTCAAGTATAAATTGTTTTTTACCTTCAAAAAATGTTGCTAACTCCGTTCGAGAAGTCATGAAATGACAACTGTCCTCCATGGAGAACGGAATGGAAAGTGTATTACAAAAATCTTTTAGCTGCAAATCTAGTCGGTATTCATCTGGTTCTTGGTAAGAAAATTTATCTGCCGAATAGTGCGCTAAAAGAAGGCTTAAATTACCCTCAAGACGTTGTGTATTCTCCTTATCATTTAAAGTCAAATAATGGGTTCGATGGCCTCTGGAGAGCAAGGCTTCATTAAAATTGCGCATCGCTCCAAAAAAAGCCACAACTTTTTGTATGTGGTGGGGAACATAGTCCGTTTCCTGACGCATTTCCATCAATACAAATACAACCTTCTCATCGACTTGTTCAAACCAAGGGTGCTGAAGATTAAGTTGATCCCCTAAAATGAGTTTTAAGGTCATTCAAAAAGAGTTTTTTGATTCCACATTCTCTGAAATTTTCCCGCTTCATCATATCGTTCTGCCTGCAAACGAACGTTAAATTTTCGGTCTCGAGGATCATTTCCTACACCAGCTACATACATCCAATTCCCATAATTGCTATGGACGTCATAATCCACTAACATGGACTCAAAATAGGCTGCTCCTATACGCCAATCAAGTAGTAATTCTTTCGCAAAATAAGATGCCACATTTTGTCTACCCCGATTACTCATCCATCCTGTTTTTTTTAATTCTATCATGTTTGCATTCACGAATGGTTCTTGAGTTTTTCCATCTATCCAAGCATTCACTTTTTCGATATCGTTCTCCCAATGGTACTTCTTTTGTAAAATTCCCTCTAGATAAAAAATACGGTCTTGATGTTTGAGCGAAATATACTTGAAGTAGTCTCGCCAAAGCAATTCAAAAATTAGCCAGTAGGTGGATTGGTTCTTTATAATTTGTTTTTCATAGGCAATAATTTCCCAATAAATCTGTCGAGGAGATAAGGAGCCATTTGCTAACCATGCAGAGAATTTAGAACTGTAATCCTTTCCAATCAAACCGTTTCTGGTTTGTTTGTAAAATGATAGTTTTTTGGAGTCCCAAAAATAGTGATTGAGTCGCTGCTTAGCCTCAAGATTTCCACCTTTAAAAGGAAAAGCAGAATTGGGATGCGCAATTTTTTTGTCTATGCCCAAATCCTTTAGCGTAGGAATTTTAAATTTTTGCTGGAGTACATTTTCTTTAGGTAAAGGAGTACAATTTTGTTGTTGAATTCGAACGTGACTATGTTTTTCACATACTTTCCTGAATTGAGTAAATACTTCTGGAAGTGCAGAAATCTTAAAAGGAAGGTCATCAGGATGAAACAAAAATTGATCGTAATGAGATTGAAATTTGACCTCAGCAGGGATCGCCTCTCTAAGTTGGGCTTCTACCTCACGTTCTTCTTTCGTCCATTCTTTTTGAAAATAAATCGTTTTGATATTCAATTGTTCAATCCATTTGGGGAGGCCTTCTGCAGGGTTACCTTGTTCCACGATTAACGTGATGTTTAAAGCTTCTAGACTTTGTTGAAGTTCGGTAATTGTTTCGATTAAAAACTGTGCTCTAAAAGCCTCTGTTTTTGGAAATCCCCATTTCGTATTACCGTAATGTTTCGGATCAAAACTGTAATAGGCGAAAACGTTTGCTCCGGAGGTTGTCGCTGAGATAAAAGAGTGTTGGTCGGTTACCCTAAGATCATTCCTCAACCAAACCAATACACTAGGATTTTTAATCTGTTCTTTATTTTGATTTGTCATTTTTACAACGTTGACTACAATATTTGACTTCATCCCAAACCTTTTCCCATTTTTTCCTCCAACTAAAAGGGCGATCACAGGTAGGACATACCTTTTGAGGTAGATTCTTTTTTTCTATGCGCTTAGGCATTTAATGCTGCTTTGTAGGTATTTAAACAACGTTCCCTAGCAAATTTATGATCTACAATAGGCTGAGGATAGGTAAGCTCCTGGTATTCGGGCACCCACTTTTGGATATAGCTATGGTCTTTATCAAATTTCTTAATCTGCTCTGTAGGATTAAAGATCCTAAAATAAGGAGCCGCATCTACTCCACAACCTGCAACCCATTGCCAATTCCCGACATTACTCGACATTTCATAGTCCAATAACTTTTCTGCAAAGTAGGCTTCTCCCAATCGCCAATCGATCAACAAATGTTTACATAAAAAACTTCCAACCAACATGCGGACTCGATTATGCATAAATCCAGTTTGATTGAGCTGTCGCATACCCGCATCTACCAGAGGATAGCCCGTATTGCCTTGACACCATTTTTCATATTCCTCTGGGTCATTCCTCCATTCGATTCGGTCGTATTGAGGTTTGAAACTATCGTTTTTAGTATGGGGAAAATGCCATAGAATTTGCATAAAAAATTCTCTCCAAATCAATTCTTTTAAAAAGGTAGGATTTTCAACTGCTGCAGATTTTAGAACCATGGCTCGTACACTTAGCGTGCCAAAACGCAGTGCAGTTCCGGTTTTACTGGTCTGGTCTATTGCTGGGAAATTACGAGTATCTTCATAAGAACGAATAATTTCGTCGTTAAAAATAGGTTTAGGAGAAGGTACTTTGGAAGGTTTAAATCCCAAATCACCCAAATTCAGTTGTGGCTGTTCTATGGAAGCCAACCGATCTAAATGCTCCTCTGAGGGGTATGCAGAAACTGTATTCTCAAAAAAATTATGCAACCATCTTTTAGAATAAGGGGTGTACACACGGTAGGGTGTTCCATCGTCCTTAACAATTTCATCCTTAGCAAAAATAACTTGGTCCTTATAGGTTTCAAAAGGGATGTTGTATGTTTGAAGTAGCGCAGCAATCGCTGTGTCTCGTTCTCGAGCATAAGGTTCGTAATCTTCATTACATACAACCTTTTCAATAGGCCACGTTTCAATGATTTTTTTAAAAATAGCCTCTGGGGTACCGTGATACATTCCAAGTCCGCATCTGTTCCTCTTCATAGCACTATCTATGGTACCCAAGGCTACTGTTATATACTCTAATCGAGCGTCACTTTTTGGTAGTTTTTTTAATATCCTCTCATCGAAAATAAAAATTGGAATCACTTTATTTTTACCGGACAAGGCTCTAAAAAATCCGTGATTATCCTCAACTCTTAAATCTCTTCGAAACCAAAAAATGGTATACTTCTCCATTTTATGTTTTCAAGTTTCCTATTCCTCCGTCCAATTGTAATATTCTACCCGTCATCCAACTGCTTTCTTCACCAAGAAGAAAAGCTGTAGCTTGAGCAATCTCATTTGCATTTCCAACTCTACCCAAAGGATGACGCTCGTTAGCTTTTTCCATTTTGACCTCATTATTCAAAAATTTGGATGCCAAAGGAGTATCTACTAATGAGGGGGCTATTGCATTTACACGAATGTGCGGAGCAAATTCTGCTGCAAGAGATCGTGTCAAACCCTCGATAGCTCCTTTAGACGCAGCAACTGAACTATGAAAGGGCATTCCCGTTTGGACAGCAACGGTACTGTAAAATACCACTGCAGCATTCCCACTTGCGTTCAAATGCCCCAATACTGCTTTCAGAGATCGTACAGCTCCAATTACGTTAATTTCAAAATCAGATTGAAAAGCTTCTAGTTTCATCCCTTTAAACGGTCTTAAATTGATACTCCCAGGACAGTAAACAAAACCGTGAAGTACTTCAGGAAGTTTACTGGTATCCAATTCGTCTTGAGTAGCATCATAAACGATATGCTCAACATCCAAATGTTGTATAGCCTCGCTAGAGCGACTCGCGACAAAGACCTTGTTTTTTGATGCTAACTGAGTCGCTAAAGCCAGCCCTATTCCTGAACTACCACCAACGATTAGTATGGATTTATTTTCTATCATGATTCGTAGTTTCCAAAAAGATTGATTAATGCTGTTTTTCGGTATTCAAAAATTTCTTTTAGTTTAGGCGCCACGAGTATTGGGTGTACCCATTGACCTATTATACCGAATGGGATTTTGTAATCGACGATATCGATCATTTCAACTCCATTTTTAATGGGTTTTATAAAATGTTTATGATGCCATAATGCATAGGGTCCAAATCGCTGTTCGTCCACAAAATATTTTCCTTCTTCCACATGCGTAATTTCAGTTACCCATTTCACCGGAATGTTTAACAAAGGGGTTACGATATATTGAATAATTTGTCCAGCATACATCTTTGATGCCTCGCCGCTCAGAATTTTAAATCCCATATAATCGGGAGTGATCGTTTTTAAGTTTTTTGGATCTGAAAGAAAATCCCAGGCTTGTTCTGAAGAAATGGGGAGGTTTTGAACAGTTTCTAAACGATATAATTTCACGACTTTTTTTTCAAAAATACAAAATATGTTTAATAATATTTGAAATTAATTAAACAAAACTTTTTAACATGTTAAAATAGTTTGGGAAGCATTTTGTTTTAGGGGGATTAATGAACAAAAAGAATATATTTGAAAAAAAAACAATGAAAAAAATTTATTTATTTACAATTCTAATCTGCGGATTTAGTTTTGGACAAATTCAGACACCTCAACCGAGTCCTTTTTCAAAAATTGAACAAGTCGTTGGACTGACTGATGTGACCATCAACTATTCCCGACCTGCCCTACGCAACAGAGTAATTATGGGTGAATTGGTTCCCTACGGCGAAATGTGGAGAGCAGGAGCAAATGCCAATACCACCATCGAATTTAGTGATGCTGTTGTGCTCGGTGGACAAAAGTTAGAAGCAGGAAAATATGCTATTTTTATCAGACCAGGCGTTTCCATGTGGGAAGTATTCTTTTACACCAAAACCGATAACGGTGGTCTTCCTGGAGAATGGGATCCTAAAGCAGTTGCTGCAGTTGCCGAAATACCAACAACTACACTTGAGAACCCTGTTGAAAGTTTTACCATTTCGATAGACGATTTAGATCAAAACGGTGCTCAGCTCAACTTTAGATGGGAGAAAACGCAAACCTCTTTAAAATTGGAAGTCCCAACAGATTCTAAAACCATGGCTTCGATTGAAAAAACGATGCAAGGAGAACCCAAAGCACAGGATTATTACAGTGCAGCAATTTATTACAGAGAAACAGGACGTGATTTGAAAAAAGCAAAAGATTGGATTTCAAAAGCCATCGAGATGGATAGCGGAAAATACTGGATGTATCGCCAACAAGCTCTCATCCTTCATGCTCTAAATGAAAATGAAGCTGCAATTGCTGCTTCACAAACTTCATTAAAACTAGCGATTGAGGCTGGAAATCAAGACTATGTGCGATTGAATGAAAAAGCGATTGAAGAATGGTCTAAATAAACCAACTTAGTGAAATCATTTACAAGCCACCACTTAGGTGGCTTTTTTTATTTTGTTGTTGAGGCGGGATTTGTACAACACGTTCAGAATTAGTGAGAACACCACTAAAAACGTTCCTATCAAATGATAAAAATCATAGGTTTCATAGAGAACGAAAACCCCAAAAAATAGAGTAAAAATAACTTCCACATACTTAAAAGGGGCGACCATATGTGCCTCCGCATTTTGAAATGCTTTAGTCATAAACAATTGCCCAAAAAAACCAAATACACCCAAACTTAATAACAGAAACAAATCATTTAAACTGGGGGTTTTCCAAAAAAAGAAACATCCAATGCCCCCAACTACAGTAGCAATTAGCATAAAATAATGTACGACTACGACCGGGTGATCTCCTTTGCCAATTTTACTAATCAGTATGTAAACAATTGCAGAAAAAAATGCAGCTAAAAGGACTAAAAACACACCAAAATTAGAATTGGAGGCATCAAAGTTTTTGATCAGATACACACCTAAAAAAGCCATGATAAAGAACAGCCATTGTAAAGGCTTGATGGTTTCTTTTAAATAGAATACTGCTAAAACTCCTGCAAAAATTGGGGAAACATAACGTAAAGTCACCGCACTACCCACGGTTATGTAATGGATTCCCCAAAAAAATAAAATCATGGAAGTAACCCCAACGAGGCTCCTAAAGATCATTAACTTCTTTTGATTTCCCCATTGAGGGATGCCCATCCATTTAAGGTAACTAAAACTAATAACCAATGAGCCAATGGCTCTAAAAAAGACAATCTCTAAGGTTGGATAGTCGGTTAAATATTTGACCATAGCGTTCATGAAAGCAAATGAGAGTGTGCTTAACAACATGTATCGAACGGCCTTATAAAAAGTGGTATTCAAAAAAATAATTTTATATTCAAAAGTACAGCTTTGGAATCATATCAAAGGCTGAGCTAGAAATTAATACTATATTCGTGCTTCACTTTTAAAATTCACCCATTGCTTGAAGTTGGTATTTTAAATTTTTCCTTAGCTGCCTTCTGTGCTTTTTTACTTGGGGTTTCTAAATCAGGAATTAAAGGAATTGCATCCTTAATCGTCACAGGTTTGGCTTTGGTATATGGCGCCAAAAATTCAACTGGGATTTTAATGCCCCTTTTACTTGTAGGGGATGTTTTTGCGATTACGTATTACAAACGCCACGTTCAAAAAGAATACATTATTAAAATGTTGCCCTGGATGGTCATTGGAGTTTTGATTGGTGTTGTTGGGGGACAATACATCACCGAAAGTTTGTTTAAATACGGCATGGCAATTATCATTTTGTTTAGTGTAGGACTGATGTACTATTGGGAAAATAAAAAAGATAAAACCATCCCCTCTCATTGGACTTTTGCGAGCTCCATGGGTCTTCTTGCAGGATTCACTACCATGATCGGTAACCTTGCCGGTGCTTTTTCAAATATTTACTTTTTAGCCATGCGCCTGCCAAAAAATAATTTTATTGGCACTGCTGCCTGGTTGTTTTTTATCATCAACGCGTTTAAGGTTCCTTTTCATATTTGGACTTGGGAAACGATGAATTCAACTTCCCTACAAATCAGCCTACAATTAGTCCCTTTTGTGATAATAGGTTTAGTTGCCGGAGTTTTTCTTGTTAAAAAGATTGAAAATGACAGCTATAGAAAACTAATTCTTTTGTTTACCGCCATAGGTGGTGTGGCGATATTGTTTAACTAAGATTTTACTTTTAACACAACTTCGTGTATCGTTTGGCGATCACTTACACTTAAGGGTTGGTGCAAAAAAGAAATGGTGTTGTTTACACCTGTAGGAATTGGGATTAGGGATTGAGGTTTTGATCCCGAGAGATGCAAAGCTGAAAAGCCCGATGCTTTAAAAACTTCACAATTTGTCTTGTTAATTCCACTCCCTGGCATGATTAGGATATCCTTTCCAAAGTCCTCTCGCCATTCGTTTAAATTGTGAAGTCCATCCATTGCCTTTTCCTCTTGTCCTGAGGAAAGAATGCAGTTAAATCCTAGATCGATTAATTGTTTAATCACCGTTTTCGGATCAACAACAACATCCATTGCTCTGTGAAACGTGAGGTACATCGTGTCCGCTAGTTTTTTCCAGTGTTTCAATCGCTTGGTATCCAATGTAAACTCTGTTGTTAAGGCTCCTAGTACCACTCCTTTACACCCGATTTCTGCTGCAGCTATAATATCCTTTTCAATTATCTTACTTTCATCCTCTGAGTAGGTGAAATGTCCCGCACGCGGACGAATTAAACAGTGGATATCGAGGGTAGTTAACCCTACGGCGGCTTCAATAAAACCTCTTGAGGGTGTAACCCCTCCCAACTCTAAAGCTGAGCACAATTCAATCCGATCTGCCCCTGCTTTTGAAGCGTTTTTGATGCCCTCTAGGGAGCTGCTACAAACTTCTACTATCATCTATTTCCAAATGTCATTAAACAAAACTAAAAAAAGAATCACATTTGATGGATAATTTTTCATTAAATGAAAATTGTTGCTAAATTGTAGGCTTATGAATCGCAAGGTATTTATTGAGCGGACTACAATAGGAATTTCTAGCCTTCTAGTCTCTCCCTCCCTATTCGCGAAAAAGAAGGCGATTCTTCAAAAACCGTATCCGAACGCTACTCCTTTTGCAATTGCAACTTGGAATGTCCAAAAAGCCACAACAACGGCTGGCCAAGCATTGGATCAAGGCATGAATGCTTTGGATGCCGCCGTCCAAGGAGTCGCTGTAGAGGAAGCAAATCTCCTCAATTCTACAGTAGGAAAAGGGGGTGCGCCAGATCGAGATGGAAATGTTTCATTAGACGCCTGTGTTATGGATTCCAATGGGAATTGTGGAGCAGTTTTAGCCGTTGAAAATATTACCCATGTTGCCGCTTTAGCCAAGGAGGTTATGGAAAAAACCCCACATGTTATACTTGCTGGTGAGGGAGCACGAAAATTCGCCATAAGTCAAGGTTATCAGGCCGAAGATCTTTTAACTGAGGAAAGCAAAAAGGCATGGCAAAAGTGGCTTGAAGAGGGACATTATCAACCTGAAATTAATGTTGAAAATCACGATACCATCGGCATGCTGTGTGTTGATAAAGAGGGTGCTTTATCAGGGGCGTGCACAACCAGTGGATTGGCTTACAAAATGAAAGGACGTGTGGGAGATTCCCCCATCATCGGTTCAGGACTTTTTGTAGATAATTCTGTAGGGGCTGCAGTAGCTACGGGACTGGGTGAAGAAGTGATCAAAACAGTTGGAAGTTTCCTTATCGTTGAATTGATGAGACAGGGAAAAAGTCCTCAGGAAGCCTGTGAAGAAGCAATTCAACGCATTCTTGAAAAACAAAAAACAAAACCTGATTTTCAAGTTGCTTACCTAGCCACAAATAAAAATGGAGTCTTAGGTGCATACAGCATTCACTCAGGCTTCACCTATACGATATACAAAAACAACAAATGTCAAAATATTAACGTGAAATCCATCTTTTAAAATAATGAGTTATGCAGATAATTGAAAATGAAAAAAAATATGATGTTGTCATTGTCGGTTCCGGTGCTGGAGGAGGTATGGCTACAAAAATTCTTGCTGATGCTGGACTAAAGGTCGCGGTTGTTGAAGCCGGACCCTTTTTTGATCCAGCAAATCCAGCCCAACAGACACAACTCAAATGGCCTTATGAATCCCCTCGAAGAGGTGCTGGTACAACACGTGCTTTTGGAGAATTTGATATGGCTTATGGAGGATGGGAAATTGAAGGAGAACCCTATACTCAAGTGGGAAATTCAAAATTCGATTGGTTTCGCTCAAGAATGCTTGGAGGAAGAACCAACCACTGGGGAAGAATTTCCCTGCGTTTTGGGCCTCGGGATTTTAAAGGGAAAGATCGGGACGGATTAGGGGACAATTGGCCAATCAGCTATGAAGATATCAAACCCTACTACGATAAGGTAGATCAGCTCATCGGCGTATTTGGTAGTAAGGAAAATATATACAACGAACCCGACGGGTACTTTTTACCCGCTCCCAAACCCAGACTCCACGAATTGTATTATAAAAAAGGAGCAGAAAAATCAGGGGTTAAAGTAATTCCTTCAAGGTTATCCATTCTAACAAAACGAATTAACAACGAAAGAGGAATTTGCTTTTATTGTAGTCAGTGTAGCCGATCTTGTTCAGTTTATGGAGACTTCTCTGCAGGCTCTTGTTTGATATTTCCCGCTCAAAAATCGGGAGGACAAGTGGATCTATACGTCAACAGTATGGTACGAGAAGTTGAAGTCGATGGGGAAGGAAAAGCCAAAGGAGTCCTTTTTATTAATAAAGAAGACCGAAAAGAATACAGAATTTCCGGAAAGGTTGTTGTCCTTGCGGCATCTGCATGTAGTACCGCACGCATCTTATTAAACTCTAAAAGTCCACAACATCCAAACGGTTTGGGGAACAGCAGTAATATGGTGGGTAAATACCTTCATGACTCGACTGGGTCTGATCGTATGGCTTTTGTACCTGAATTGATGAACCGTAAGCGCTATAACGAAGACGGTGTAGGAGGAATGCATTTGTATTCTCCTTGGTGGTTGGACAACAAAAAACTTGACTTCCCAAGAGGATATCATATCGAAGTTTGGGGAGGATTAGGAATGCCCAGTTATGGTTCAGGGTTTAATCCCAACGACCTCAACAAATATCTAGGTCTGAAAGTAGGTGGTTATGGAAACCAACTTCGAGAGGATGTGAAAAAGTTCTATGGTTCTGTTATGGGAATGTCTGGAAGAGGAGAATCCATCGCAAGAGAGGAAAACTATTGTGAAATTGATCCTACTACTGTAGATGAATTTGGTATTCCTGTATTGCGTTTCAATTATTCCTGGTCCGATTTCGAACGCAAGCAAGCGCGACATATGCACAATACTTTTGAGGAAATTATTGAAAATATGGGAGGTATAGTTTTGGGGGAAAAACCCGGAGCAGATCGAGATTATGGGCTATTAAACCCAGGGAGAATTATCCATGAAGTGGGTACCACCAGAATGGGAAGTGATCCTAAAAAATCAGTGGTAAATGAATTTGAACAACTTCACGATGCCAAAAACGTATTTATTGTGGATGCTGGACCGTTTGTTTCTCAGGCGGATAAAAATCCAACTTGGACAATTTTGGCATTATCATGGAGAACATCAGAATTCATTATTCAAGAGTTAAAAAAACAAAACATTTAATTATGAACAGAAGAGATAGCATTCGATCATTATTTTTAGGAAGTATGGCAGGAGGTCTTGCCTTAGAGGGTTGCGTATCGGAACCCGAAGCGGCAATCGAACAAAAATTATGGGAATATCAATACGGAAGAACTCCTGAAGAGCAAGCCTATGACGAAAAACTCTTGGGGCAACAATTTTTTGAAAATAACGAGATTAATAAAATAAGACGTTTAGCCAATTTAATTCTTCCTCCAAATGAAGAAGGGAATATTGAGGAAGCAAAAGTGCCGGAATTCATTGAGTTTATGGCTAAAGACTTTCCGAGTATTCAAACCAAAATGCGAGGGGGATTGATGTGGATTGACAGTCATTCTAACAAAAAATACGGTGCGGATTTTCTGAATTGTAAGGAAGATCAACAGCATGAAATTTTGGATCAAATCGCCTTTAATGACCCGAATACTACTGAACAAAAACAAGAAGTACAATTTTTTTCCCTTTTACGAAATTTGGTAATGACAGGGTATTTTACCTCTGAAGCGGGAATTAAAGAAATTGGATATGTAGGAAATCAACCCAATGTTTGGGATGGTGTTCCGGAGGATGTTCTCAAAGCCCACGGCATGTCTTATGACGAATCGTGGATGCCTAAATTTGTAGATCAGTCCAAACGTAATGATTTAGCCCAATGGGATAATGACGGAAATTTAATTTCCTAATTCATCGTTTAGATTCTAGTAACCATGGAAAAATACATCCTTGCAATTGATGCTGGAACGACAAGTTCTCGTGCCATTCTTTTTGATCATAAAGGGGCTACAAAAAGTATCGCTCAACATGAATTCACTCAATATTTCCCAAAAGAAAGTTGGGTAGAACACGATGGGATCGAAATATGGGAAACCCAATTAAAAGCCATTTATGAGGTCATCGAAAGTGCTCAAATTCAACCCGAGCAAATTCATGCCATGGGAATTACCAATCAACGTGAAACTACTCTAATTTGGGATCGAAAAACAGGGAAACCCGTCCACAAGGCAATTGTTTGGCAAGACCGAAGGACCTCAGGTATTTGTGATTTATTAAAAAATGATGGAAAGGAAAAGCAGTTTTATGATAAAACGGGACTGCTATTGGATGCTTATTTCTCAGGAACCAAAATAAAATGGATTTTAGATCAAGATCCAAAATTAAGGGCAGCTGCTGAAAGAGGTGAATTAGCCTTTGGAACTGTTGATAGTTGGTTAATTTGGAATCTGACTAAGGGAAATGTTCATGTCACTGATGTAACGAATGCCAGTAGAACCCTGCTATTTAATATCCACACCCTGGAGTGGGACGACGAGCTTTTAGCAACTCTTGAAGTTCCCAAAGCTTTACTCCCTAAGGTAGTCTCCTCTTCTGAAAAAGTAGGAGATGTACATACGAGTTGGTTCGGTTTGCCTATCCCCATTGCTGGAATCGCAGGAGATCAACAAGCGGCACTTTTTGGTCAGATGTGTATCGAACCAGGGGATGTGAAAAACACTTATGGTACAGGTTGTTTTTGTATTATGAACACCGGATCAAAACCGGTTATTTCCAAAAATAAAATGTTGACCACTATCGGGTACCAAATCAATGGTGAAGTAAGTTATGCCCTCGAGGGTAGTGTATTCATTGCAGGTGCTGTAGTTCAGTGGCTTCGTGATCAACTCGGCATAATCACTGAGGCCAGTGAAATAGAAGCTTTAGCTGAAACTGTAGAAAATAATGGAGGAATCACTTTTATTCCTGCCTTAGCAGGATTGGGTGCACCCTACTGGGATTCGGATGCTACGGGATCCATTTTGGGCATTACCAGAGGGACAAACAAAGGACATATTGCCAGAGCTGCCCTAGAAGCGATTGCTTTAAGAGTTCGTGAAATTGTCATTGAAATGCAAAAAGACGCCCAGACAACATTTAAGTCTCTTAAAGTTGACGGGGGTGCAAGCAACAACAATTTACTAATGCAAATCCAAGCAGATCTTTTAGAGGCAGAAGTAATTCGTCCGCAAACTACAGAGACCACAGCATTAGGTGCTGCCTTTTTTGCAGGCTTAGCCACAGGCTTTTGGGATTCCGTTGAAAGTTTGGCAAACATTTGGGCTGTAGATCGACAATTTTCTCCAAAGCCTGATGCAAATACAGAAAAAACCATAGCCCTTTGGAAAAAACGCATAGGAAAATTAAGTAATCACAACGCCTCGAATGAATAGAACCCATAACCTTGCTCAACTCAAAGAAACATCAGAATGGGATGTTGCAATTATTGGAGGGGGTGCTTCTGGATTAGGGATTGCTGTTGATGCAGCGAATCGAGGATTTAAAACCCTTCTTCTAGAAAAAAATGATTTTGCTAAAGGCACATCCTCTCGAAGTACAAAATTAGTTCACGGTGGAGTACGATACCTTCAGAATGGTGATATTTCACTCGTGTTGGAAGCCTTAAGGGAGCGCGGTATCATGCGAAAAAATGCGCCCCATTTAGTTCGTGATCTAAGCTTTGTGATTCCTTCCTACGATTGGTGGAGTAGTCCTTTTTATGGTATTGGTCTTAAAGTTTACGATATGATGGCTGGAAAACTAGGCTTAGGACCTTCAACCATTTTAAGTAGAGAAGAAACCCTTGAATACCTACCTAATGTAAATCAAGAAGGACTTCGGGGTGGAGTTATTTATCATGACGGGCAATTTGACGATGCCCGAATGGCAATCAGTTTGGCATTAACTGCTGATCAGGAAAGCGCGGTTTTGTTAAACTACATGGAAGTAATCAATGTTGAAAAAGAAAACGAAATACTGACCGGAATCCGAGTAAAAGATCGGATAAGCGGATCTGAAGGTTCCATCAAAGCAAAAGTAATCATCAATGCTACGGGTGTTTTTTCTGATGATATTATACAGATGGATCAACCGAAAGCAAAAAGAAAAATACGCCCCTCCCAAGGGGTACACTTGGTAATTGATAGCTCATTTTTACTAGGGAATCATGCCATTATGGTGCCCCACACTACGGACGGGAGGGTCCTATTTGCAGTTCCGTGGAATGGCCAAGTCGTTTTGGGAACTACAGACACACCCATAGACGAAACCCTTGAGGAACCTATTGCACTTGAAAAGGAGATCGACTTTATCTTGGAAAACGCAAGTGCATACATGACCAAAAAACCGAATCGGAATGATGTAAAAAGTGTTTTTGCTGGATTGCGCCCGCTTGCAGCAAATAACGATAAAAAAGAGAGCACTAAAGAGGTTTCGAGACATCATAAAATAATCGTGAGTACTAGTGGATTAATCAGCGTTTTAGGTGGGAAGTGGACTACCTACAGGAAAATTGCAGAAGATGCAGTAAACACGGTACAAATGGTGGGTGGTTTTTCCGATCGTAAATGTACAACGGAATCCTTACCAATTTTCGGGAATGATTACAATACTGATTATAGCGATCCGTATTCCTTTTACGGTACGGAAGCGGTTAAGGTAAAAGCAATAAATCCAAAAAAAGCGGATAATTCACTTTCAAAAAAACTATTTATCTCTGAAAATCAAATTATTTGGGCGATTCAAGAAGAAATGGCACTCACCTTAGAAGATGTTTTAGCTAGGAGAACACGTTGCCTTTTTCTAGATGCTTATGAAACCGAAAAAATTGCTCCAAAAGTAGCCTCCCTTATGGCTGGCGTTTTAAAAAAAGACGATCAGTGGATCGAAAACGAACTCAATACATTTAAACAACTCCTTAAAAATTATCAATTATGATTTTAAATCCCCTTTTAGCAGAGTTTATTGGAACAGCAATACTGCTTTTACTAGGTGCAGGTGTTGTGGCCAACATCAATTTAAAAAAAACGATTGCATCTGGACAAACTCCATGGGTTCTCATTACAAGCGCATGGGGATTTGCGGTATTTGTGGGAGTTTATGTGAGTGCAGCCTCTAGCGGAGCCCATCTAAATCCAGCAGTCACCCTTGGTCTAGCAACAGCAGGAAAATTTTCATGGTCTTTAGTGCCTGGTTATTTTATTGCTCAGCTCTTGGGGGCCATGTGTGGAAGTTGGCTTGCGTATCTTACCTATATTGATCATTACCGAGCCACAACTGATGAAAGTGCAGTTCGGAGTACATTTTGTACCGGCCCTGCGATCAGAAACATCAAAAACAACCTTTTTAGTGAGGCCATTGGGACCTTTATGTTGGTTTTTGGAGCATTATTCATTGTGAGTCCAAACATTAGCATTGTAGGAACAGAAGTGCAAAATTTTGGATTAGGGGCTTTAGATGCGCTTCCTGTTGGGATTTTGGTATGGGTAATCGGTATCTCATTGGGAGGTACTACAGGTTATGCCATCAATCCAGCACGAGATTTTGGACCCCGACTGGTCTATCAATTGCTTCCTAGAAAAAATAAAGATGCCGACTGGGGATACAGTTGGGTACCCATTTTAGGTCCTTTTATCGGAGGAAGTCTTGCTGGGCTAGTTTATAGTTTTTTATAAGGAAGACCTATCTATTTGGCCACATTCACCGCTCTAGTTTCCCTGATCACGGTAACTTTTACCTGACCGGGATAGGTCATATCCGTCTGAATTTTTTGTGAGATCTCAAAAGACAATCGCGAGGCGTGATCGTCCGAAACTTTATCACTTTCTACAAAAACTCGGAGTTCTCGACCGGCTTGAATTGCATAGGCTTTATTGACCCCATCAAAATCATAGGCAATTTTTTCCAAATCTTTGAGTCGCTGAACATAACTGTCCAATACCTGACGTCGAGCACCCGGACGGGCACCAGAGATTGCATCGCAGACTTGTACAATAGGAGAATAAAGCGTCGTCATTTCAATTTCATCGTGATGGGCACCTATCGCGTTACAAACATCCTTTTTTTCACCGAATTTTTCAGCCCATTCCATCCCTAGAAGCGCATGAGGGGTTTCATTCTCTTCCTCAGGCACTTTGCCTATATCGTGCAGTAAACCTGCGCGTTTGGCTACTTTAGGATTTAAACCCAATTCGGAAGCCATAACCCCACACAGCTTGGCGACCTCTCTTGAGTGTTGCAATAAATTTTGACCGTAAGAGGAACGATACTTCATTCGGCCTACAATCCGAACAAGTTCAGGATGCAGTCCATGAATTCCCAAATCAATAACCGTTCGCTTTCCTACTTCAATGATTTCGTTTTCTATTTGCTTGGTAGTTTTTTTCACAACCTCTTCGATACGAGCTGGGTGTATCCTTCCATCATTCACTAAACTGTGTAAAGACAATCGAGCAATTTCTCTACGAACAGGATCAAAACAGGATAATATTATTGCTTCTGGGGTATCATCTACAATGATTTCTACTCCCGTTTCCGCTTCTAAAACACGAATGTTCCTTCCTTCTCTTCCGATAATTCTACCTTTAACATCGTCAGATTCAAGATTAAAAATAGAAACGCAATTGTCTATTGCTTCCTCTGTACCTATTCGTTGTATGGTGTTGATCACAATCTTTTTTGCCTCTTGCTGGGCACTCAACTTGGCTTCTTCCATTTGATGCTGGACAAAGGCCATAGCGTCTGCTTTTGCTTTTTCTTGAAGGGTTTGCATCAACTCTGTTTTTGCTTGATCTGCAGAGAGTCTTGAAATTTCTTCCAACTTGCTAATTTGGATTTGAAGATTTTGATCCAACTTTTTTTCTTTGAAATTCAGCACCTCTTGTTTTTTTGCTATAATTTCTTCTTCTTGGTGAAGTGTTCTCTTGAGCTCGGAGTTGGTGTTGATTTGTTTCTGAAGGTGGGACTCCTTTTGGCGGATTCTGTTTTCAGTTTCAATCAGCTTTTTCTCCCGTTGTGTTATTTCAATCTCATGCTTGGATTTGAGTTCAATAAAATGCTCTTTTGCTTCAAGTATTTTTTCTTTTTTAATCGTTTCAGCATCTATTCTTGCCTTTTGCAACAACTCCTTCCCTTCCCGCTTGATGTCCTCTAAAAGGGATTTATTTTTCCCTTTTCTTGAACTACTTCCAATCAGGAAACCAATCCCTAAGGCTCCCAGACCGATAATTATATAAATTAAATACGATTCCATTTTTTTTCTTTTTTAAAAAAAAACCTGCATTAGTGGGTTCTTGTATAAACTCCTAAAAATCAAGTTTGAGGCTACACCTATGGTCAAGGATCTGCTCAAGGCAGCTTGCTTTTACAAAAGAAACTCACCCCTCTGAATTTAAAGCTCGTTGAGTTTATCAAAAAATACTAATACAGGTAGTTTGTATTGCTGTCAATTGAACTTAATATGCAGCCATATGGACGTCAATCAAATCAATCAATTCGTTGATTTTATCTTCAGACTCATCGGGAGTCTTCGATTCTAGATTTTTTTGCTTTTCCAATTGTGCTGCGTATTGAAGGGAACACATGGCAAGAACATCTTGCTTATCACGCACAGCATAATTTTTTTCAAGCTGTTGAATTGTAGCCTCTATTTTTTTTGCCGATGCTCTCAAAGAGGCCTCTTGCTCAGGAGCAATAGATAAGGGATAGACTCTGTTTGCAATCGTTAGCTTTATTTTTAATAGATCACTCATTTACATTCATTTCTGAAAGCTGAGAAATACAATAATCAACTTCTTTGATTAAATTATTTATTTTGGCTTTAACCTGTGGTTTTCCTTCATTACTACCTAATAAATTATTTGCAATTTTAAGGGACTTGTTTTCTTCCTTCAAAAATTGAAGCTGATCTCCCAACTCCTTATTCTGGTTTATCAAGAAATCGTTTTGTTCTTGAAGGGTCGATAGACTCAGGTGGTTTTCTTTTAATTTATTGAGCAGCTGGATGATCCTTGACTCTAAAAGGGAAATACCTGATGACACGTTGTCCATAATTTAAAATTATCGGAATAATTTATCTTAACAAATTTATAGAAACTTTTCAGATTGAGTACTGACTTCGACCGTGTTTTAATAACTTTAACATTAGCTATGTTTTTAAAAAATTAGTTTTTAAAAAAATCATTTTATCTTGCACCCCATGATCAAACCCTTACGTAATTTTTATCTCCTTTTTCTTTTTGTTTTAGGTTTGATTCCCACGGTTCATTTTGCACAAACCAACGCGGATTGGACTCCTCCCTTAGACATTCCTATACTCCTGTCAGGTACTTTTGGAGAGATTAGAAACAACCATTTTCACGCCGGTCTTGACATCAAAACGCAAGGACGGCAAGGACTTGCAGTACAAAGTGTGAAAAACGGCTGGATCAATAGAATTCGAATAAGTACGGGTGGATACGGAAAAGCACTGTACATTCAACACTATGACGGGACAACTTCCGTTTACGCCCATCTCAAAAAATTTGCTCCAAAAATTGAAGCTTATGTCAAAAAGAAACAATATGAAAAAGAATCCTACAGCATTCAATTGTTTCCAAAATCCGAGGAATTATCTATCGAAAGGGGAGAGTTGATTGGATATTCAGGAAATACAGGGGGGTCTTTTGGTCCACATTTACATTTTGAGGTTCGGAATTCCAGTACACAAAACCCGATCAACGCGATGCAATATCCTGTAGAGATTGTAGATACCCAACGTCCTCAAATTCAAAACCTGTATCTCTATGACGGAATTCATCCAGACAGTAATAAGAAAGAATTTGTATTGGTAAGGAAAAATGACAGTACCTATACTACCGCAGGAGTGATAACGGAGGGATCCGTAAATGTTGGATTACGGCTTTTTGATCGACAAGATTTATCGTACAATAAAAATGGGATCTATAAAGCTAAAATTCGACTCAATGGCGTTCTTCAATACGAAATCGAAATGGATGAAATTTCCTTTAACGACTCCAAATACATCAACCTACTAATAGATTACAAAGAATGGGCACAAAACAAGAATAGAATTCAACGCTTTATCAAACACCCCATGCAAAAAATGACTTTTTTGGAACAAGCTATGCCTGACGGGCAAATGCAAATCGAAAGCGGAAAGTCTTATCAAATTCTTATTGAAGTCAGTGATTATCATAACAATACCAGTTATATAGAAGCCTATTTTACGGGGACAAATTCAACTTCAAAACCCCCAGTTAAAAGCTACAACATCTCCCCTGACCAAGATTACTTATATGATTTTGGAGATAAATCGGTCTATTTCCCCAAGAGGAGCTTTTTTGATTCCGTATCTATTTCTGTGATCAACGAATCCAAAATATTATCGGTAGGTGAAAATATCTATCCGTTACAAAAGGCCTATGAAGTTCGGTTTAAAGTTTTAGAAGAAGATAGCCTAATCCAAAAACAGTCCTTTATTGCAACTGTAAACTCTAAAAATCAAACCTCCTTTTTTAGTGCCGCACAAAAGGACGGAAATTGGACAGGAAAATCAAATGTTTTAGCTGCCTATACCCTCAGTAGAGACAGTGTCCCTCCAGAAATAAAGCCATTAAATTTCAAAAACAAACAATGGCTTTCCGATTACAGCTACTTAAGACTCAAACTTTCTGACGATTACACGGGTATTCAGAAATATTGTGGAGAAATCAATGGAAGGTGGATCCTTCTAGAGCATGAACCAAAGGATAATACCCTCATTTATGATTTCAATGATCTTGATATTGAAGAAGCTTTACATCAATTAAAAATTACAGCTGAAGATCAAGTAGGAAACACTTCCGAATTAATAATGGATTTTTATAGAAAACCAAAAAACAAATAATTGTTTATTCGGATACAAATTCCTTAAATACCTGAATCAAATGGTCCACCTCCTGGGTTGTGTTTAATGCGGAGAATGAAAACCGCAGAGACGGCCACTCTTTATGTGTTTCGGATTGTAACGCATTCAACACATGAGATCCTCCCTGACTTCCCGACTGACATGCACTTCCCTTAGAACAGGCTATGCCATTTAAATCGAGATGAAAATCTAGTAGTAATGCTTTTTCTTTAGGAATGGGTAATGCTACATTGACCACCGTATAGGTACTTTTCTCCATATCACTACAAAGACCATTAAATTTCACTTCTGGAAATAGTTTTTTGATTTGGGAAATAAAATAAGTTTTTACTTCCAATATTTTTTTCTGTTCGGTTTCTAGATTTTTGTAGGCAATTTCCAAAGCCGTACTCATCCCAACAATATTGTGCACCGATTCTGTTCCAGCTCGAAGTCCTCGCTCTTGAGAACCACCGTGGATAAACGGTTGAAGCCCACTGTTTTTTCTAATAAACGAAAAACCTACTCCCTTGGGTCCGTGAAATTTATGTGCTGCTGCAGACAAAAAGTCAACAGGAAGTTCTTTCAGATCAAAGGGGAAATGACCTATTCCCTGAACTGCATCCGAATGAAATAGAGCCTTGTATTGATGACAAAGGGTACCCACTAGATTTAAATCCAACATATTCCCAATTTCATTATTGACATGCATCAAGGTCACCAGGGTTTTGGTAGAATCTTCTTTTAAAAGATATTCTAAATGGACTAAATCTACCCTTCCGTCAGAATCTGTATCTGCGTATTCAACTTTAATTTTAAAAAGCTGTTGCAAGGCCTCCAAAGCGTGTAAAACTGCATGATGCTCGATACGCGAGGAAATGATGCGTTGAACCCCCAAATCTTTGACCGCACAATGAAGAATCATATTGTCAGATTCCGTCCCTCCAGAAGTAAAAATAATTTCTTGAGGCATTGCATTGATCAATTGGGCAATGGTTTTTCGAGCAGTCTCAATATGTGTTTTGGCTGTTCTTCCAAAAGAATGAGTCGATGAGGGATTCCCGAAACACTCTTCCATTACATGAGCTATAGAAGCAATCACTTCTTTACGAGGTGGCGTAGTTGCAGCATTATCAAAGTATATACTCATTCTTTCTACGATGCTGCTATTTGGATTCAAATGTTTTTAGCGTTGAGGTTATGATTGAAATGCATTCGAGTAATTGGGATTCGGTCATGACCAAAGGTGGTGCAAATCGAATGATATTTCCATGCGTGGGTTTCGCAAGTAAACCGTTTTCCTTCAATTTCATACAAATGTTCCATGCAGTATCACTCTCCTCGGTATCGTTGATTACGATAGCGTTTAAAAGTCCTCTTCCCCTAACCATAAGCACCACCGAACTGGAATCGATATACGCCTGCATTTTAGCTCTAAAAATTTTTCCAAGGCGACGGGCATTTTGTGTTAAGTGCTCCTCACGAATTACTTCTAAAGCTTCCATAGCTACGGTACAAGCCATAGGATTTCCACCAAAGGTACTTCCGTGCTGACCAGGCTGTAAAACTTCCATAACCTCAGCATCACACAAAACGGCTGAAACAGGATAAGTACCTCCACTTATTGCTTTTCCAAGAATTAATACATCTGGACGGGTGTAGGTTTCTTTTTGTTGTTCGCAATGACCTGCACAACTACAGTTTCCGCAAACTGCCAACAAGGCTCCTGTTCTTCCTATCCCTGTTTGAATTTCATCCGCCATCAACAGCACTTTGTACTCTTCACACAAGGCTTTTGCTCTGCGAATAAAATCATCGTCAGGAGTGTACACGCCTGCTTCGCCTTGTATAGGTTCTACGAGAAAACCGGCAATATGAGGGTGGGTTTCTAAAATAGATTCTAAGGCTTCAATATCATTGTAGGGAATCGTGATGAATCCCTGTGCGTGTGGTCCGAAATGGTTTTTTGAACCCGGATCACTTGAAAAAGAAATGATGGTGGAGGTTCGTCCGTGGAAGTTTTGAGAACAAACGATAATTTCAGCTTTGTTTTCAGGGATTCCCTTTTTCACATAGCCCCATTTCCGGGTAATTTTTATTGCAGCTTCTACAGCTTCAGCTCCAGTGTTGGAGGGTAACAAACGATCAAAACCAAAATAGCTTGTTACGTATTCCATATAACGTCCCAACTTATTGTTGTGAAAAGCTCTGGAGGTAAGGGTAAGTTTAGAGGCCTGTTCTTTTAATGCATGGACAATTCTTGGATGACAATGTCCCTGATTGACGGCGGAATAGGCTGACAAAAAATCATAGTATTTTTTTCCTTCTACATCCCATAAATACACCCCTTCCCCACGTTCTAAAACAACGGGAAGCGGATGATAATCATGTGCACCGTGTTCATGTTCTAGATCGATAAAATAAGATGTTGGAATTAAAGTCTCCATAATGAAAAAGGGAATTTAAAGCTTGGAAAAATAGGTTTTACTCGTTCAAAAGTAAGAAATATAGCACTCAAAAACATAACCGAAGTAGTGATTTATTTTGCCAAGCCACCTACATTTGCAGCATGTCAAGAAAAAGCATCAACAAAATCGAACTCGGACTTCAAGTTATTGATATCAATGCCAAAGGGATGGGTGTTGCCAAATCGGAAGAAGGAGCTGTTTATTTTATAAAAAACGTAGTGCCTGGAGACGTTGTTGACGTTCGGGTTTATAAAAAACAACGCGGGTATTTTGAAGCAGAACCCACAAAGTGGATTACAAGCTCGGAAGATCGAACTACCCCGCCCTGTGAACATTTTGGAGTGTGTGGAGGTTGCAAATGGCAACACTTGGCATACAAAGCCCAATTGAAGTTTAAAGAAAAAGCCGTCTTACACAATCTCAAACATATTGGGAAAAGTGAGCCGCAAGAAATACTCCCCATACTCGGATCCGAAAACCCCTATTTCTACCGAAATAAAATGGAATTTTCGTTTTCCAATAACCGCTGGTTAACTTCCGAAGAAATTGCAGAAGAAGGAACGATAGAACGAAATGGACTGGGGTTTCACAAGCCGAGAATGTGGGATAAAATTGTGGACATTAACCAATGTCATTTACAAGCTGATCCCTCCAACGAAATACGAAATGCAATTCGTGCATTTGCTTTAGAGGAAGGGCTTGAGTTTTTTGATCCAAGAGCACAACAAGGGTTTCTAAGAACCCTGATGATTCGAAATACCCTCAAGGGGGAGGTAATGGTTTTGGTACAGTTTTTTGAAAATCAAACCGAAAACATCCATAAACTCCTCAACTTTATTAAAGATCGCTTCCCTAAAATTACCTCCTTACTTTATTGCATCAACTCCAAAGGAAATGACAGTATTTACGACCAGGAGATTTTCTGTTTTTACGGATCAGATTACATCACAGAGGAATTGGAGGATCTGAAATTTCGTATTACAGCTAAATCATTTTATCAAACCAATCCAAAACAAGCAGCCTCTTTATATGGAATTGCTAAAGAATTTGCACAGTTAAAACCTGAACAAACGGTTTATGACCTTTATACGGGAACGGGAACTATTGCATTGAGTTTAGCCAAGTTATGCAAGAAAATAATTGGAATCGAATCGGTGCCTGAGGCCATAGAAGCAGCTAAAGAAAACGCAAGTTTTAATAAAATTGATAATGCATTTTTTGAAGTGGGCGACATGAAAGTTTGTTTTAACGATGCCTTTATAGAGCACTATGGAAAAGCGGATGTTGTTATTACCGATCCCCCAAGAGACGGGATGCACAAAGATGTTGTAGCGCAGCTTCTAAAACTCAACCCTGAACGAATTGTATATGTTAGCTGCAACAGTGCTACTCAAGCAAGAGATTTAGAACTTATGAAAGCCCAGTATAACATCATCAAAAGTCAGGCAGTGGATATGTTTCCTCAAACTCATCATGTAGAAAATATTGTACTTTTACAATCTAAAAGCAACAATGAAATCGCCTAATACAAAAATCATTTTACTGGCACTCTTTTTTGGACTTTTTGTTCAATGCGAACGTGATGATATTTGCATTAGCACTATAGAAGGCACCCCCGACATGGTCATCTTGATGGTAGACAGTAAAACTGGGGAGCGGCAAGCACCTTCAGGATTTTCTATTCGTGCCCTCGGTACAGAAAAACTACTTCCTCAAAGTTCCGGGGACTCCCTCGCCCTACCCTTACAGATCACGGAATCGGTTACTCAATTTGAATTTATTTTTAACCAAGGCTCTGAAAATCAAAATATTGACACACTGCAGTTTAATTACCAAAGGGTAGATCAATTTATTAATAGAGGTTGTGGCTACCGCGCCTCTTTTGTATTGGACCCATCTCCCATACTAATTCTAAATTCTGGGAACAATTGGATTAAAGGAGCTCTAATTTTAAAAGACACCATTTCGGATGAAGCAAGTGCACATTTGGGTATTTTGTATTAGTCTACTGAGCTGCGTTCAGTTTGTAAACGGTCAGGAACAAGAACTGATTGAGATTGAAGTGTCCGATAGTTTAGACACTAAAGAAAAAACTCCCCTTAGTCTGCGATTTGGTGCCGACCTTTACCGTCTGATTCGGTCCCAAACAAGTGACGAATACAATTCTTATGAAATTGTTGGTGATCTTCGAATTCGTGAAAATTTATATATCGCTATGGAATTGGGAACAATTGATTTTACTCAACAATCAGAACGCGTTAATTTTACAACTACGGGAAGCTATTACAAACTTGGATTTGATTTCAATATGTATGATAACTGGGAAGGTATGGATAATCACGTCGTATTGGGTATGCGATTTGCATCTAGCGCTCACCGACAAAAACTCAATTCTTATCAACTCCTGGATCGCAATCCTTTTTGGCAAGATCCTGAAACGATCATTGCTTCGGGTTTTGCAACTGGTGAAAGTGACAATTTAAGTGCAATGTGGTTAGAGTTTGTCGTTGGATTTAAAGTTCAATTAGTTAAAAATGTTTATGCAGGATTGAGTCTGCGGCTAAACCGATTGTTGAACGATACCCCTCCCAAAAACTTTGATAATATCTATATCCCTGGATTCAATAGTAAGACTGAAGACAATAAATTTGGTGCTGGATTTAATTATACTTTAAGTTATCGTATCCCCTTCCGTTTTAAAAAATAATTAATCCTTCTGAAGTTTATGAACGCGTTTCGTGCCTTCGTATATTGGGTAATACAACAAACGCGTTTCTAATTTTCCATTGTAAAGTTTGATTTTTCTACTTGGGCGTAAACCAACACATTTTATTGCCTCCATGTTGGAACTAATAATCCAAGCATGCGTATTCGGAAAACTTTGTTTAAACGAATCTCCAATACCTTGGTAAAGAGCATTCATGTCGCCATCAAGTCGTTCTCCATAAGGAGGGTTTGTCAATAAATGCAGTGGTCCTTGGGTTTCTTTTTCAATTTGAAAAAAGTCCTTTTTTTCAAGGGTAATGAATTCGGTGAGATTGGCATTTTCAATATTGAGGGCTGCTTTTTCTATGGCAGAAGGCGCCTTATCCGAACCTTTAATTTGTATTCCTGGATTACTCACTTTTTTTAGTTGACTTGCTTGAATTTTTTCAAATAAATCAGCATCCCAATCGGTCCATTTTTCAAAAGCAAAAGATTTACGGTTAATGTTAGCAGGAATGTTACAAGCGAACATTGCCGCTTCAATCAAGAGGGTTCCACTCCCACACATTGGATCTAAAAAATCCATATTCCCTTTCCATCCTGAAAGTTGAATAATCCCTGCTGCTAAAACTTCGTTTAGGGGAGCAATATTCGTTTGTGTTCTATACCCACGATGATGGAGGGACGCGCCAGAACTATCCAAAGAAATGGTGCACCAATCGTCCTGTATATGCAGATTGATCCGAAGATCGGGTCTATTCAAATCCACGCTGGGTCGTTCGTTGTGCTGATCCCTAAAAAAATCTACCAACCCGTCTTTGGCTTTTTGAGCAGCGTATTGAGAGTGGGTAAATATTGTTCCTGAGACAACACTATCGATCATAAATTTGGAATCGATATCCAAATAATCTTCCCAAGGAAAATCGTAAAAAAGTTGGTACAGTTCTTCATCATTTTGAACTCGAGCGCTATGGATAGGCTTTAGTATTTTTAAAGCTGTACGCAGACAAAGATTGGCTTTGTATAAAAATCCCAAATCACCAACAAAGGAAACCATGCGATTCCCAGGCTTTATGTCCTGTGCCCCAAGCTGAAGGAGTTCCTTTGCTAATATCTCTTCAAAACCGTAAAAGGTTTTGGCTACCATCTTAAAATTGTCTTCCATAGTTTGTGCTAACCTTCAAAAATACTTTAATTTTATCTACTATTGTCTATCTTGACCGCTTCTATGGTACCCATGTTATCTTTTACTTCCCTCCTGCCCTTTTTAGGAGCCCTATTGGGGATGGGAATTGCTTATAAGGTAAAACCAAAATCTCCTGCTGGATTAAAACTGATCCTGTCTTTTAGCGGTGCTTTTTTGTTGGGAATCAGTATTTTTCATCTGCTGCCAAGTGTTTTTGGTGTCCTTGATTTTAAACCCGGTATTTGGATTGTTACAGGACTTGTTTTTCAGATCGTTCTGGAATACCTTTCCCAAGGAGCTGAGCACGGACATACCCATAGTAAACCTCAAGGGAGTCTTCCCTGGGTTTTGTTTTTGAGTTTATGTCTTCATGCCTTTATCGAGGGACTACCAATGGGTAGTGAAAATGCTTTGGTTTGGGGGATCTTTATTCACAAAGTACCCATTGCTATGGTTTTGTTTTTAATGATCTGGGAATTGCGCTCCTCAGTATGGATCAAATTAGGCAGTCTCTTCTTTTTTGCTTTGATGAGTCCTTTAGGAAGTATATTGTACACTCAATTCGCTTTTATCAATAGCTTAAAAACAGCCATTACAGCATTTGTCATTGGGATGTTGCTCCATATTTCGACTACTATTCTCTTTGAAAGTAACCAAGGGCACGCCTTCAATATTCGTAAGCTAGTAATCATCCTTTTGGGATTTGGTATTTCTTATTTACTTTAATTTACCGTTTGTTACATAATTATACCGTTCATTAACTTATTCGTACCGTTTGCTACAAATCATTTTGTTAAATAAAAGAAAAAGTAGAGTTTTACATCAGAAACAAAACCCAAATGTTGTTTATGCTCCGCTCAAATCTCAAAACAAATTATTACTCCCTCCAGAGGCAAAGAAGGTTCCTTCTTTCAGTTGATACTTCTCAAACTTTTGCACCCCACTTCAACCCGTGCTTCAACACTAAAAACCATCTAACAGCCTCTTAACTTATGCTTATCCTAAACCGAACTTAACCTTGGTTTTTATTTTGATTTATGTTTATTTTTTTGCCGAAAAGACCTTTGCCCCAAAAGGTCTTTTCACTTTTTATTCCCCCTCTAAAGCTCTTCATCCAACACATAATCTGTCTAGCTGACCCTCGGAGTCGCTTTTTTATATATTTTTGAAATAAGTCTGAACCTTAGTTTCCCTTGATTGTAGATTCATTCACTTAAATAACCGACCTAAACTCGATATCAGATGATCTATTGCCTATATTCTCCAACTTGTTCTTTTTCAAAACAACAAATGCCTTTTAATTTTTTTAACTGTGCTTATTTATGAACGCAATAAAACAACCAATCCGCTGGGGCATCATAGGCTGCGGTGAGGTAACTGAGGTAAAAAGTGGTCCTGCCTATCAATTGACGGAAGGATTCGAGTTGGTTGCTGTGATGCGCCGTACAGAAGCAAAAGCTAAAGATTACGCACAACGGCACCAAGTCCCCAAGTATACTTCGCACGCAGAGGAACTGATTCACGATCCAGAAATAGACGCAGTCTATATTGCGACACCCCCCGATACCCACAAACACTTCGGCATTCAAGTTGCAGAAGTTGGAAAAATAGCCTGTATTGAAAAACCCTTAGCCCCCTCCTATGCGGATAGTCTGGCTATTGTCAATGCCTTTAAACAAAACGGGATTCCTCTGTTTGTCGCTTATTACAGACGCTCTTTACCACGATTTTTAAAAATCAAGGAATGGATTGAAAGTAAAAAAATAGGCGAAGTAAGGCATTTGGAATGGCAACTTTGTAAGCCGCCCAACGCTATTGATCTTTCTAAACGCTACCAATGGCGAACAGATGCAGTAATTGCACCTGGAGGTTATTTTGATGATCTGGCAAGTCACGGTTTGGATTTCTTTACCTATTTGTTTGGATCTGTAATTCACGCCTCAGGGATTAGCTTAAATCAGCAAAAGCTCTACTCGGCTAAAGATGCCGTTACAGGAGTTTGGCAACACCATAATGGGATTACTGGAATGGGAAACTGGAATTTTGGAAGTGCCAATGCCGTAGATAAGGTTCAGATTTTTGGAAGTAAAGGGCGAATAGAATTTTCTGTATTTGAGGAAAATTCTCTCCTTTTAGAAATTAAGGGACGAATTGAAACGGTACGGATTCCCCATCCCAAACACGTTCAACAACCTTATGTAGAACACATCCGTGATCATCTCTTTGACCCCAACAAAACACATCCTTCCCTGGGAGACTCAGCCCTCCACACCAGCTGGGTTATGGATCAAATTTTATCGATATAATTTTTGGTTTTACTACGAAAAGGTTTTGAACCAACCCTAGATGGTTTTTGCTATTGAACGACCACGAAAGCGAAATCTTTTACCCAAAATCATTTCAGAGCATGAAGTTTTAGGATTATTAAGGGCAACTCAAAATCTAAAACACAAAGCCATTACTTGTTTGCTCTACGCATCCGGATTAAGAATAAGTGAAGTGATTCATTTA